>Ga0256829_1000090_pt1 | contig 120872 bp, 128 predicted proteins | sample 131447metaG_FD_185979 | JGI IMG/M metagenome (GOLD analysis project Ga0256829, IMG submission 185979) | Hydrothermal vent microbial communities from Lau Basin, Pacific Ocean - 131-447 | ecosystem: Environmental > Aquatic > Marine > Hydrothermal vents | place: Pacific Ocean: Lau Basin... | reverse complement strand
CTTCATCCCAATGCTGCATGAAGAACGACAGCGGGCGGCGGCATTTCGACAGGCATGCCTCCTTGACCGGGCTGAACTGATACGCCCCCGCCACGGCCAGCAACACCGCCGACAAAACGCCAGAGCGGCTATCGCCAAATGCCGTCAGCATCCCCGCCTGAAAGAGCGCCATTTGCGCCCCCGCCGCAAGGATCGAAAATCCGAGCCAGACCGTCAGATACCCCGCCACCAATGACCCGAAACGCGTCTCGCCAGTGTGGCTCAACTCCTCATAAGTGGCAAAGGCCGGAAGCGCCGTGGGCGCCATCATCGCCGCCGACATCAGCGCCCACATCAGGATGATCCGGCCAAATCCGGCCGCATCAGGGGTCACGATGCACAGGCTTTGCAGGAAATCGGCCCCAAAAATCACCGCACCATCGCGCAAGTCCTGCGGCAGCGCCATGGCGTAAAGCAGGCCCCAAGCCCCGAGAATAAGGCAGAACAGCACCAACCAGTGCCCCCCACCCATTCGCCTGACCTGTGCCGCAATCATCGCCTCATCCCCGCGACTCACCTCTTGCGTTTAAATTGTCAGACATTTAAATGTAAGACAAATGAAAATTGATCCGGATAACAAGGCCGATCTTTCGGCCCAGATAGCCGAGGCAATCCGCGACGCGATTGTCTCAGGCCAACTCATTGTCGATGAACGCCTGCCGTCTGAGGCGGAACTGGCGGATCACTTCGCGGTATCGCGCCCAACGGTGCGAGAGGCGCTGAAACGCCTTGCCGCGCAATCGCTCATCCGCACCCAGCGCGGGGCCTTTGGCGGGGCCTTCGTCAACCGCCTCAGCTATCCCGAGGCCTATGGCCAGCAGATCACCACCGCCACACTCCTCCTCAGCATGAACGCCATCAGCTTTGATGTCGCCTGCGAGGCGCGCTACGCGCTGGAACGCGCCTGCACGCCGCTTGCCACCCTGCGCCGCACACCCGACACGCTGGCCACGATGCGCGCGGAGATCCATCGCCAGGGGCACCCGGGTCTGACGGACGAAAGCTTTTGCGCCTCCGACGTGGCCTTTCACCGGGCCTTGGTGGATAGCGCCGGCAACCCGGTGCTCAGCTATCAACTCGCGGGCGCGGTCGAGGCCATGCAGCCCTTGATGAACATGATCACTTTCACCGCCCGCTCGCGCGAGGCCATCGTGGGTTTTCACACCCGTATCGCCGATGCGCTTTCCAGTTCGGATGCGGAAGCCGCGCAAACCGCCCTGACCGAGCTGGAGGCTTACACGTTGACCCTCGGCCGCGATGTCATGGCTGCGCGTGCGCCGAAATAGCTGATCTCAGACACCCCAAGCCGCGCACTTGCGGTCAATCGTCTTGCGCGCCACGCCCAGACGCCGCGCCGCTTCGGCCCGGTTGCCGCCACAGGCATCAAGCACCGCCATGATATGGCGCTGCTCCACATATTCGAGCGTCTCCAGTGCTGCCTCGCCTCCGCCCCGGCCAGAGCCTGCGAATTCTTCTGGAAAGGCCCCAAGGATCACCGATCGTTCAATCAGATTGCGCAACTCCCGCACATTGCCGGGCCAGTCGTAGCGGCTCAGCTTGAGCAGGACATCCGCATCGAGATCCAGCGCGGGCATCCCCAACGCCCCGGCGAATTCGCTCATGAAGAGCGCCGCCAGTTCGACAATATCCTCCTGACGCTCCTTGAGATTGGGCATTTCCACGTTGACGATATTGATCCGGTGGTAGAGGTCAGCGCGGAACCGCCCCTCGCGCACCGCCGCCTTCAAATCGGCATTGGTGGCAAAGAGAAACCGCAGGTTCAGTGGGATTTCCCGTTCGGATCCGATAGGTCGAATGCGCTTGTCCTCCAACACGCGCAGCAGCGCCGCCTGCACATGCTCGGGCAGTTGCGCCACCTCGTCGAGCAAGAGCGTGCCGCCATCGGCATGCAGCAACAGCCCATCCTTTCGTGCGCGCCCATCCTCGACCACGCCAAACAATTCCTCGGCGATCCTATCCGCTGAAATCGCGGCGCAATTGACCGCGACAAAGGGTTTCTCAACCCGGTTCGACAGGCCATGCAGCGTGCGCGCGGCAATCTCTTTGCCGGTCCCGCTTGCCCCGGTGAACAGAACCGACGTGGGCGCAAGGGCCAGTTTGCCCAGCATCGCGCGCACGCTCTGGATTGCCGGGGAATGTCCCAACAACCGCCCGCGCGCCGCCTGCCCTCCCGCCGACAATTCATGCCGCAACAGGTAATTCTCGCGCGCCAGAAACTTGCGATCGAGCGCCCGCGCCACAGAATTGAGAATCTGATTGGCGCGAAACGGCTTGAGCACGAAATCCGTGACCCCCGCCCGCAGCGCCTTGATTGCAGTATCCAGATCGGCATAGGCGGTGATCAGGATCGTATCGGCAAAGAGGCCGACGCGCCGCTGCTCCTCCAGCCAATCGAGACCCGTCTTGCCCGGCATGATATTGTCAAGAATGACCAGATCGAAATGCACCTGATCGAGGATCATCGCCCCTTCTTCACAGGTGCGCGCCTGCTCAACATGACGGCACCGCGGCCCCAGCGTCTTGACCAGAAAATTGCGCATCCCCGGTTCGTCGTCGATGATGAGCACCGACGCAAGTGCGAGGTTCTGGCCATAGTCCTCTGCTGTCTCTTCAGGCGCGGGTTGCGGCGTCATTCGGCCGCGTCACCCAGCCGAACAGCATCGCCAGCACGCTTGGCCTCTGACGTATACCCCAATTCGTGCAGCACGGTCGGGGCGGCGGCGGCAATCACCGCACAGGCGACAAAGGCTGCAAACATGGCTTTCATTTTCTCAGTTCCCTTCTGTTGCGGTGGCCCGGCGAAGATAGTTGATCATATCCTGCCGGTCCTCAGCCGCTGTGATCCGTTGCATTGGCATCTTGGAGCCGGGGATATAGTGATCCGGTCCAAGGTCGAACAGCGCGTCAATCGTGTCATCGTTCCAGACGATCCCCGATCCGTCGAGAATGTCGGAATAGGGATAGCCGGGCACCGTTCCCGCCTGACGCCCAAACAGCCCATAGAGCGTGGGCCCGGCCTTGCGCGAGGGCGGCGGGGTCAGCGCATGGCAGATCGAGCATTTGCGCATGAATTGCCGCTCGCCATTCTCCATCTCTTCGGGTGGGCGCAGGAAACTGTGCTCTGTCTCACCCGCCGGGTCATAGTCGCCCAGCATCTCGACCGGCCAGCCATAGACCACCTCGCTCAGCCCGCCAGCATAGATCATACGCCCGTCGGGCGAAAAATCCAACGCCCAGACCGGGCCGCGCGCCATGGCCTGGAAATCGCGGGTGATCCGCCACTCTTGCGTGTCGATCACCATGATATAGCCCTGCCCATCCCCGGCGGCCAACTGCGCGGTCTCCGCGTGATGAACCAGCGACAGCACAGGGCGGCGCTCGAGCGTGAAATCGGCAATCTGCCGCCCGCTTGCCGGGTCAATCACCCGCGTCGCCCCATCGACCGCACCATAGGCCAGCCACGCATCCCCGGGCCCCAGCACGATCCGGTTGATGCCAAACCCCTGATTGAGCAATTCGCGCGGCGGGGCATCCACCTCCTGCCAGCGCCATTCCCGCAAAGACCCATCGGCAGAGGAAGAATACAAAAGCGAGCCATCTTGATTGAACGCAACGTCGCTCACCGCCGCGTCATGGCCCGTCAAGAACCGCGCGACCCCTCCCGCCACAGGCCAGATGCCGATCGATCCATCCCAACTGGCTGACGCGATCCAGTCTCCGTCCGGCGACACATCGAGCGCCGCAACCTTGCCCTTGTGTCCCTCGCGCCGCGTGCCCTGTCCGGTGGCGCGGTCCCAGACGATCAGCGCGAAATCATCGCCCCCTGACACCAGCCGCCCCTCGTCCAGCGCCGCAACCGCGATCACCGCCGCCGCGTGCCCTTCGAGCCAAAGCGGTGTGCGGCCCTGCCATACCCCCACGGAATTGTCGAAACTGGCCGAAACAACCTCGCCACTGTTCGGCAGCACGCATAAACCCATGACAGGCCCGCCATGCCCCTTGAGTGTGGTAAACTCTTGGGCCGCCAGCGGGCTTGCTCCCACCAGCGCCCAGAGCCAGAGACCAAAGGCGCGCGCCCCCATGGTTACTCCGCGGGATGCGCGGCCTTGCCGGGATCAGGCGCCTGACCCTTTTCCTGCAACTCCTTGAGCCACAGGCCATGATGCTCGCGTGCCCATTGCTCTTCGACCTCGCCCGACCCCATGGCATCGAACGCGCCCTCCATACCGACCGAGCCGATGTAGATATGCGCCAGAATGATCGCGGTCAGCACAAAGGCCATGATCGAATGCCAGAGCGTCGCCAACTGCATTTCCTCATGCGGGGCCAGGATGACCGGCAACTCGCCAAAGCCCACCGCCTGCGGCAATCCCGTCTGGTTGAGAATGGCAAAGGTCTTGGCAAACATCGGCAATTCGAACGGAAAGAGCAGCGACAGGCCCGAGGCCGAGATGGACGCGCCAAAGACAATCACGGACCAGAAGATCATCTTTTGCCCGGCGTTGAATTTCTTGGCCGGCGGATGCACGCCCTTGGTGAAAATGCCGCCGCCCACAGCCAGCCATTTCAGGTCTGTCCGATTGGGAATATTATGCAGAACCCACATGAAGAACACCATCACGAGGCCCAGCATGAAGGCCCAGGAGATGTTGTTATGCACCCATTTCGAGGCGACAGCGATGGTCGAGAAGGCCTCGTGCCCCAAGAGCGGGATCACCACCATCCGGCCAAAAAGAACCAGCAGCCCGGTGATTGCCAGCACGACAAAAGAGCCCGCCATCAGCCAATGGCCAAACCGTTCGATGGCCTGAAACCGTGTGACCGTGCGGCCTGTCTTGGCCCCGTCGATCCGGATCTTGCCCCGGATCAGGTAGAACAGCGTCAAGAGCGCAAGTGTGCCCCCCAACAGCCATGCCCCATAGGTGGCCAGCGGCCCCTTGCGGAACTCAAGCCAGGTCATGCCGCCATCCTGAATGAGAACACGCGCTTCCGGGCCACCGGCAGAGACTTTGACATCGTCCAGCCCATAGCGCAGCGCGCGCCAAACCTCGGCATCCGACGCGCCGCCCAATGTCCCCAACTGTCCCGCCATCGCAGCGGCACCGTCATCATCCGAGGCGGCATCACCGCTCTTTGGGGCGACGACCTCGCCGCGTTGCCGGGCCAGGATATCCTCCAATGTCTGCGCGCCGCCCGTGGCAGAGCGGTCGCTCACGGCAACCCCCGACGTGTCCTGCGCCGCCAAGGGCGTAGCAAGGAACAAGGAGAGCAAGAGCATCATGATCATGCGTGGCATGGGAGGTCATCCTGTCTGGAAATTTCTATGCGTTCGGGTGGACGGCACATCTGCCGTCCACCTTGTCATTTCGGTGATTTGAGATGCTGGGTTTCACCCACCCCACGAGAGAACCCGTAGGGTGGGTGCCAACCCACCCACCTCTTAGCCGCCGCTCTGCTGGCCGTAGGCCGATCCCCAGCCCCAAGCGCCCGAGCCGAAACCACGGGCCACGACGCGCTCGCGGTAGATGGCCGACACCACGTCGCCGTCCCCCGCCAACAGCGCCTTGGTCGAGCACATCTCGGCGCAGATGGGCAGCTTGCCCTCTGCAATCCGGTTGCGCCCATACTTCTGGAACTCGGCCTCCGAGTGGTTCTCTTCCGGGCCACCGGCGCAGAAGGTGCACTTGTCCATCTTGCCACGGCTGCCAAAATTGCCCGCCTGCGGGAATTGCGGCGCACCGAACGGGCACGCATAGAAGCAATAGCCACAACCGATACACAGATCCTTGGAGTGCAACACGATGCCCTCCTCGTTCTGGTAGAAGCAATCCACCGGGCAGACGGCCATGCAGGGCGCATCCGAACAGTGCATGCAGGCCACCGAGATCGAGCGTTCACCGGGGCTGCCGTCGTTGATCGTCACCACCTTGCGGCGGTTGATCCCCCACGGCACCTCGTGCTCGTTCTTACAGGCCGTGACACAGGCGTTGCATTCGATGCAGCGCTCGGCGTCGCAGAGAAACTTTGCTCTTGCCATTCTCTTTCCTCCTTACGCTGGCATGATCTTGCAGAGAGTCGCCTTGGTCTCCTGCATCTGCGTGACCGAGTCGTAGCCATAGGTCTGGGCGGTGTTCGTGCTCTCGCCCAAGACATAGGGATCCGCCCCGGCGGGATAGTTCTCGCGCAGATCGCGTCCCTCGAAATGGCCGCCGAAGTGGAACGGCATGAAGGCCACGCCCTCTGCCACCCGCTCTGTCACCATCGCCATGACCTTGACCTTGCCACCCTCTGGGCCTTCGACCCAGACCTGCGAACCATCCCGCACGCCGATGTTGTTGGCGTCACGCGGGTTGATCTCGACGAACATATCCTGCTGCAACTCGGCCAGCCACGGGTTCGACCGGGTCTCGTCGCCGCCGCCCTCGTATTCGACCAGACGGCCAGAAGTGAGGATGATCGGATAGTCCTTCGAAAAGTCGTTCTTCTGGATCGAGGCATACATGGTCGGCAAACGCCAGGCCTTGCGGTCCTCGTAGGTGGGATAATCCGCCACCAGATCACGACGGTTCGTATAGAGCGGCTCGCGGTGCAACGGAACCGGATCAGGGAAGGTCCACACGACAGCCCGCGCCTTGGCATTGCCGAAGGGCGCGCATTCGTGCTTGATCGCCACCCGCTGGATCCCGCCCGAAAGGTCGATCTTCCAGTTGGCCGAAGGACCGCCCACCGCGTCGATAGCAGCGCGCTCTTCTGCGGTCAGATCGCCATCCCAGCCCAGATCCATCAGCATCTGCATCGTGAATTCCGGATAGCCATCCTGAATCTCCGATCCCGCCGAATAGACCCCCTCGGCCAAGAGATTGTCGCCATCCCGCTCCACGCCGAAACGCGCACGGAAGGTCAAGCCGCCCTTGGACACCGGCAAGGACATATCATAGAGATTGGCCGTTCCCGGATGGTTCATCTCGGCCGTTCCCCAGCAGGGCCAGGGCAGACCGTAGTAATCGCCATCGGCCGGACCGCCCTTGGCGCGCAGCGTGGTCTTGTCGAAGGTGTGCTGGTTCGCCATGTGCAGCTTGAGCCGTTCCGGGGATTGACCCGTATAGCCGATCGTCCACATGCCACGGTTGAACTCGCGGGTGATGTCCTCGACGTTGGGCTCACCGTTTTCTTCAATCGCGATGTTGCGGAAGATCCGGTCATGGAAGCCGAACTTCTGCGCGAAGAGCGCGATGATTTCATGGTCGACTTTGGATTCAAAGAGCGGGTCCATGACCTTGTCGCGCCACTGCAACGACCGGTTCGAGGCGGTGACAGAGCCGCGCGTCTCGAATTGCGTCGTGGCAGGCAGCAGGTACACGCCATCGGTGCGATCCTGCATGACGGCGGAAACCGTCGGGAACGGATCGACCACGACCAGCATGTCCAGCTTTTCCATCGCGGTTTTCATTTCCTTGCCGCGCGTCTGGCTGTTGGGCGCATGCCCCCAGAGAACCATGGCCCGCACATTGTTGGGCTGATCCATGTTCTCCTTGTCCTCGAGCACCCCGTCGATCCAGCGCGACACGGTGATGCCGCTGAGGTTCATCATCTTGGTCTCGCCATAGGTGGCATCCGAGAACCGGCCCTTGAGCCAGTCCAGATCCTCGCCCCAGACGCGCGCCCAATGGGCCCAGGAGCCTTCCGCCAGACCGTAATAGCCGGGCAGCGTATCGGCCAGAACGCCAAGGTCGGTCGCCCCCTGCACGTTGTCATGGCCACGGAAGATGTTGGTGCCGCCACCGGCGGTGCCCATGTTGCCGAGCGCAAGTTGCAGGATGCAATAGGCGCGGGTGTTGTTGTTGCCGTTGGTGTGCTGCGTGCCGCCCATGCACCAGATCACGGTGCCCGGACGATTATTGGCCAGCGTGCGCGCCACGCGACGCAGTTGCTCGCCGGGTACGCCGGTCACGCGCTCGGTCTCTTCGGGCGTCCACTTCTTCACCTCGTCCTTGATCTGGTCCATGCCCCAGACGCGAGTACGGATGAACTCCTTGTCTTCCCAGCCATTCTCGAAGATGTGCCAGAGGATGCCCCAGACCAGCGCCACGTCAGAACCCGGACGGAAGCGCACGTATTCGTCGGCATGCGCTGCGGTGCGGGTAAAGCGCGGGTCGCAGACAATCAGCGGCGCGTTGTTTTCTTCCTTGGCTTTCAGCACGTGCAGCAGCGATACGGGATGCGCCTCTGCGGGGTTGCCGCCGATGATGAAAATCGCCTTGGAATTGTGAATGTCGTTGTAGCTGTTGGTCATGGCGCCGTAGCCCCATGTGTTTGCCACACCCGCGACCGTGGTCGAGTGACAGATCCGCGCCTGATGGTCGACGTTGTTCGTGCCCCAATAGGCGGCGAACTTGCGGAAGAGATAGGCCTGTTCGTTATTGTGCTTGGCCGAGCCCAGCCAATAGACGGAATCCGGGCCGCTCTCTTCGCGGATCTTCATCATGCCGTCGCCGATCTCGTTGATCGCCTGCTCCCAGCTGATGCGCTTCCACTCGCCGCCCTCTTTCTTCATCGGGTATTTGAGGCGACGCTCGCCATGGGCATGCTCGCGAACGGCGGCCCCTTTGGCGCAATGCGAACCCAGGTTGAACGGGCTGTCCCAGCCGGGTTCCTGCCCCGTCCAGACACCGTTTTGAACCTCAGCCACGACCGTGCAACCGACCGAGCAATGGGTGCAGACGGATTTCACCGTCTGAACCGCCGCACTGGCCGCGCTCTGCGCATTGGCGCGTGTCACGGTGCCGCCCATGGCACCGATCGCGGCGAGGCCACCGATGGCCAAACCGCTGCCGCGCAGGAATGCACGACGGTCAACCGAGGTTCCGGCGACCTCGGACAGGATACTGGTCCGCTGGGGGCGACGTGCAACCCCGTTGGTCTTTTTCCTCAACATGTTTCTCTCTCCTCCCTGGGCCCTCTTGGGCTGGGTACTGCGATTGTCCCTGACATTGCGGGCAACATGCCCCGTGCCAGTGTTGACGGGCGTCCGGTCCTAGAAACGGGCGCTCTCGAAATAGGCGCGGGTATGCGCGGTGTCCTGAATCCGATCCGATGTCAGGTCAGGCTCTGCGGCCTGCGCGTCGCCAGCCGTAACCATGGTTGCGACCGCGACAGCGGGCGCGCCGGTGGCGGCCAGTTTGAGGAAATCACGGCGGCTGCTGCCAGCCTCGTTCTTTCGGGTCATGAAGGTCTCCCTCCCCTCGTTGTGACGGATCGCTCCGCCGGTTGCGATACGGGCTTACGCCCCGCTCATTCGAAAGCCCTGCGCCTCGATCTCCATGAATGCCCGACCGACCGCGCCGACCGAAGCATAGAGAACCGAGCTGTGCGCAGCCTCCAAATCCGTGAAAAAGTGCCCGGCCCAAGGGCCGATATGCTTGCTGAAGAACGCCTGTTGTTCGACCAGCGACGCGGGCTTGCCAAAGCGCCCCCGGATCATCCCTGCCATCATTTCCATGAGCGAGGCGATGTTGTCCTCGGGCTCATAGACATTCTGCGCGCGGGTCATGCCGCGCGCGGCCATGTCGCGACGCAACCCCGCCAACGGTTTCTCGTTGAGAAAGCCGGTGAGATAATAGCTCGCATAGGGCAGCAATTCGCCACGTCCCAGGCCGATAAAGAGCGCGTTGAACTCGCGCTCGACCGCAGCAGGCTTGCTCACCCCGGCCACGCGGGCCAGAGCAGTAACAGCCTCGCCCAATCGTGTGGCATCACCGCTCAGCGCAGCCGTTTGCGCCAAGAGCGCCTCGCCCGGCGGGCGAGCCAGAATGGCCGCGAGAAAATCATAGAGATCCGCGCGCAGCGCGTCCTCTGCGGCAATCTCGGGCAAGGCCGCCTCTTGGGTCATGAGCGCCTCAGATTGGGTCATGCGGATACTCCGGGCTGATCATCGAATTGGAACCGCATCCTGCGGCGCGGCGGTAGCGGGGTATCGTCCTGTGCCGTATCTGTCTCGACAGCGGCAACGGCCATCTCCTGCGTGGCCTCTGCTTCAACCTCTGCGTTGTCGGATTCTTCGACCACAGCTTCGGCCACAACCTCGGCCGCCTCAGGGGTCTTGGTCAGCGCTTCGGCCTGGCGCGCCATTTCCTGCACATGCGCGAGCATACCCTTGCCCACCTGATACGTGGTCTTCATGTCCGGCACGACCATGGCGGCATCGGTGTAATCATCGGCGTAATCGACCAGCCCGTCGAGATTGGCCAGAACCGGATTGCTGACCCAGAGCCGCCGCAGTGCCCGCCGCCGCAAACGCTCGGGCACGGCCTTGTCCATGAAGGCGCGAAAATCATCGCCCATCTGCAACGCGTCGGGATCAGGCAGACCCAGTTCCTCACACAACTCCGCGTCAGTCTTTTCCTCAAGCTCGGCGTCGCGGGCCGCAAGCGCGCGCTCTTGCTCGAGCCGCGCCTCTTCGCGCGCCTCCGCCTCGACCCGCGCTTTACGACGGGACCAGAAGTCTGCACCTCGGCTCAATTCAGCCTCCCCCTGCGCATCCGGTCGGGCGTGGCAAAGACATCGCGCGGCTGAACGATCCGCGCATCCCCGATCCCGTCTTGCGTCAGCTCTTCGGCTCGCTTGTCGCGGCGACGCTTGTGAAACACCTCTTCCTCGTGATGAGCCTCGACAAAATCGCGGACCAGGGCCACCAGCCCCTCGGGCATCGGCACCTTTTCCACGATGTCATCGCCGTTGTCGGCATAGTCCTGCGCCTCGAATGGCGAGGCCGTGACCAGCACCACCTCATAGGGCGCGCGCTCTGCATCGGCATTGGGCCGGTTGCGCATGATCACGAACACGGATGGCACGCGCGCCGAAAGACCCTGCAAATATGCCTCTGTCTGGGTGTGGTGCAGATCGAGAAGCACGGTTGCCGCGTGAAAATCCACGGCCTCGCCCTCGCGTCGCAATTCACGCCAATCCGCCTGCGGTGCCCCGGGAAGAACGGCCACCGCCCGCCACGCCCAAGCCGCCCAGCGCGTCACGCCCGGCGTGCGGCGCACGACAATGCCCAAAGGCACAATCATCTGCTTGTCCAGCGTCTTTGGTTCGTGGCGATAGGTCACGCGGTGGTGCATCCTTTGCTGCGTAATGCCAGATTGGTTTGGTTTCCTGACCGCGCAAAGCCTTTTTTGTGTGCAACCGTCCACATAAAGTCCGAACCGGACATTTTGAACCACCCCGAAACACGCAAGCCGCCCCGATGGACATAATGTCCACTCGGCCCTTTCCAATGCTGCACCGCCGCATGACAAGACACTGAAAACAAATAGAATCAATCGGGTTTAAATCCGCCCCAAAACAGCCCATCCTCGCAGGCCAGACGATTCGAATAGCGGTTTACGGGGGCTTCGAATCATGCCTAATCTCTGCGCAAAGTGACCGATCCGGTCCGCTTCCCATACGTGTCAAACACCGGGGTAAATATGCCTAAACATCTGATTCTCTGCGATTGTTCCGCAACCCAGACGCTCGACGCAGAGGGCCTGTCCAAGGCCACCGGCCTGAGCTGTTCGCGGCTGCATAGTGCGCTTTGCACCGATGAAGTGGACGCCGCAGCCAAGGCCATTGCCACCGGCGAGGCAATTATCTGCTGCACCCAAGAGGCCCGCATATTCGAGGACCTGGCCGCCGATCTGGAGGTGGACAGCCCCCCCCTTATCGACCTGCGCGATCGGGCCGGTTGGTCGGATGATCCGACCTCGAAACTACCCAAAATGGCCGCGCTTCTGGCCGAAGCCAGCCTGCCCACCCCACCGCAAAAGACCGTGGATGTCGTTTCCGAGGGGCTGTGTCTGATCCTTGGGGCCTCGGATGTCGCGCTGCCTGCCGCCGAAAAACTGGCCCCACTCCTTGGGGTGACGGTCCTTTTGACGGATGAGACCGATCCGCCCGAGAACCGCGATTTCGACGCGATCCGAGGCCGGATCACCCAGGCCAGCGGCACGCTCGGGCAGTTCGAGCTGCGCATCGACGCCCTGCAACAGGTCAATCCCGGCGGGCGCGGCGCACTTAGCTGGACGAACCCGCGCGATGGCGGGCAGACGCAATGCGACGTCCTGCTCGATCTGCGCGGCGGCACGCCGCTCTTTCCCGCCCCGGAAAAGCGCGAGGGCTACCTGCGCGCCGATCCCGGCAGCCTGCATGCGGTCTCGGACGCGGTGTTTCAGGCCGCCCAGATGATCGGCACCTTCGAAAAGCCGCTCTATGTCGCGCTGGAGCCGCTCATCTGCGCCCATTCCCGCGCGGAACAGACCGGATGCAGCAAATGTCTCGATATCTGTCCCACCGGCGCGATCAGCCCGGATGGCGATCACGTCAGCATTGATCCGATGGTATGCGCGGGCTGCGGGGCCTGCGCCGCACGCTGTCCTTCCGGCGCAATCAGCTATGACGCACCGCCGCCCGACATGACATTCCGCCGGATTCAGACTTTGGCACAGACCTATCGCAAGGCGGGCGGCACCGCCCCGCGCCTGTTGGTGCATGACGCCACTCACGGGGCCGAGATGATCCGCCTTGCCGCCCGCCACGGGCGCGGCTTGCCCGCCAATGTGATCCCGCTGGAGGTTTCGGCGCTTGCGGGCTTTGGCCATGCCGAAATCCTTGCGGCGCTCGCCTCGGGCTTTGCCGATGTGGCGATCCTGCTCGCCCCCACCACCGAACGCGACGCGCTCGACCAAGAGGTGCCGCTGGCACAGGCCATGTCAGGCGCAGGCACTGTGCAGCTTCTCGACCTCGCCGACCCCGACGCGCTCTGCGACGCGCTCTACGATGCCACGCCACCCGCCCCCATCGCCAGCCCGGTCCTGCCGATGGGCAGCCGCAGGCAGGTGGCGCGCCTTGCCGCCAAATCCCTGAATCCCTCGGGCGGCACCCTGCCTCTGCCCGCCGCCGCCCCCTACGGCGCGGTCCTGGTCAATACCGACGCCTGCACGCTCTGCCTCTCTTGCGTCTCGCTCTGCCCCTCGGGCGCTTTGATGGACAACGAGGACAAACCGCAATTGCGCTTTCAAGAGGATGCCTGCCTGCAATGCGGCATCTGCGCGACGATCTGCCCGGAAAAGGCGATCACGCTGGAGCCGCGCATGAACCTTGACGACTCAGCCCTGACCCAAGTGGTGCTGAACGAGGAAGAGCCCTTTGCCTGCATCGAATGTGGCACGCTCTTTGGCTCCAAGGCCACGATTGACCGCATCACCGAGAAACTCGCGGGCAAGCACGCGATGTTCGCCTCCTCCGATGCCGCGCGCATGATCCAGATGTGCGAGGGCTGTCGCATCAACGCGCAGTTCAACTCGACCGACAATCCCTTTGCCTTGGGTCAGCGGCCGCGCGTGCGTCGCACCGAGGATTACCTGACCAAGCGCAAGGATCACTGAACTTGAATCGGTGCGCCCAGATCGGCGGGGGCCAACCCCGCCACATAGGCGATGATCGCCTCCAACTCTTCGAGCGTGACCTCGATGGGCGCAATCGGCGAGGGCAGATGGTGGGCAAAGGGCGGAGTCACCCCTGTCACTTGGGTAAAGGCAGGGTGCGGCTTCAACGCGAAAAAGCTCTGGAACCGCGTATCCCAATCGGCAAAGGTCCGCAGCACGGCAAAGGACGGGGTCGAGCCGATGGCCCCCATCCGGTGCGCGGGGTCCACCACGTGACAGCGCCCGCATTCGCGCAGGGACACCCGCTTGCCAAGGGCGGGATCGCCCTCGAACACCGCGACCGCCTCGGCCTCGGCCTCCACTTGCGGCAGGCGAAAGGCCGCCTCACCGCCCACCTCATAGCTTGTCACCGTGCGCTGCCCGATCTCGGATGTCAGCCAGTCGGCGAACCGTGCCGCCCCCGGATGCGTGCCACTCACGCCCATGCGCCAGACCGCGCCCGCCCCCTCGAACACCGGGCGGCCCTTGTGGTGACCCAAAGTGATCTCGGCCTCGGTCCCCTCTTCCACCACCTCGACGCGCATCCCGGCCTTGAGCGCGAACCGGGGCAGGATATACTGCAAGAGACCGCTCTGCACCAAGGCCTCGGGCGCGCTCAGGCGAAAGCGCTTGTCGTCGGCGCGGGTCACACTGGGAACAAGCAAAGAGGCCACCGCGAGCCACAGCATCGCGGTCCGGGAGAGCCGATTGCACAGGGTCATCAACAGGCGCATACCCAAGCCTAGAAAACCGCCTATATCGGCGTCAAGCATTCAGATCAGCAAAGGGAGAAACCGATGAGCGACGATTTCAACATGTCGATGCGCAAATTCCTCAAACAGGTGGGCGTCACCTCGCAACAGGCCATCGAGGACGGCCTGCGCAAGAAGGGGGCAACCGCCGGGCAGGAATTCACCGCCAAGGTGGTTCTGACCGTCGAGGGGCTGGACATCGAACACACCGTGACCGGCATCATCAAAGGGCAGGACTGACGTGGCATTGACAAGAGAGAGCGTCCTCGAGACGCTCAAGACCATCACCGATCCGGTGAGCGGCACGGACATCGTGGCCGCCGGTGTCATGCGCGCCCTCACCGTCGAGGGCGGCACCGTGCGTTTCGTGCTGGAAATCGACCCGGCCAAGGCGCAAATCTATACCCCGGTGCGCGACGCGGCCGAAGCGGCGGTCAAGGGGCTTGCGGGGGCAGAGACTGTCTCGGTCGTGCTCACCGGCCATTCGTCCAAGGCACCGCCCGACCTCAAGCCCTCCCGCAAGGCAGAGCCGAAAGGCCCTGAGAAGGTGCCCGGCGTCAACCATCTGATCGCCATCGCGTCCGGCAAGGGCGGCGTGGGCAAGTCCACGGTTTCCGCCAATCTTGCCTGTGCCCTTGCCGCGGAGGGGCGGCGCGTCGGCCTCCTCGATGCCGATGTCTATGGTCCCAGCCAGCCGCGCATGCTGGGCGTCTCGGGCCGTCCCGCCAGCCCCGATGGCAAGACCATCCTGCCGATGCGCAATCACGGCGTGACCATGATGTCCATCGGCCTCATGACCAACGAGGGTCAGGCCGTGGTCTGGCGCGGCCCGATGCTCATGGGCGCGCTGCAACAGATGCTGATGCAGGTGCAATGGGGCGCGCTCGATGTGCTCTTGGTGGACCTGCCGCCCGGCACCGGCGACGTGCAGATGACGCTGGCGCAAAAGGCGCAGGTGGATGGCGCGATCATCGTCTCGACACCGCAGGATGTGGCGCTCCTCGATGCCCGCAAGGGGATCGACATGTTCAACCAGCTTCATGTGCCGGTGCTGGGCATGATCGAGAACATGAGCACGCATATCTGCTCCAACTGCGGCCACGAAGAGCATGTCTTTGGCCATGGCGGCGTGCGGGCAGAGGCCGAGAAACTGGGCGTTCCGCTCTTGGCGGAAATACCGCTCCATCTCGACATTCGCGTGGCTTCGGACGGGGGCGCGCCCATCGTGGTCTCGAAACCCGACAGCCCACAGGCGCAGGCCTTCCGCGAGGTGGCCCGCAGCCTCATCAGCACCGGGCTGGCATGACCGCGCCCAGCTTTCCACCCCTGATGTCGGGGCGCGCCGTCACCGGCGCGACCCATCCCTTTGATGTGGCCCGCGATCTGGCCACCGAGGGCTGTGATGCGGGCCTCATCGTGCATAACGTCACCGCCAATCACCTGATGGCCGCCATTGTCCTCGCCCCCGAAGTGCCCCTGGCCGAGGCGATGGTGATGCTGCCCACCTGTGGTGTCGGCTTTCAGAACGCCTTTGGCGCGCTCGCCCCGCCCGAAGTGGCGGTGCAACTGGAATGGTCGGGCGGCATCCGCCTCAACGGCGCCTCATGCGGGCGATTGCGCGTGGCCGCAGGCGGCACAGATCCCGAAGCCGAACCCGACTGGCTCGTGATCGGCCTCGACCTGCCCCTCCTGCAGATCACCGAGCGCCCGGGCGACCACCCCGACCAGACCACGCTATATGACGAGGGCTGCGCCGAGGTGGACCCCGTGGAATTGTTAGAGGCCTGGGCGCGGCACAGCCTCGTCTGGATCAACACATGGGAGGACGCAGGCCCCCGCGCGCTCCATGCCGAATGGCGCGGACTTGCCTGGCGCATGGGCGAAGAGATCACGCAAAATGGCCTCACCGGCACGTTCCAGGGCGTGGACGAGCGCTTTGGCATGCTCTTGCGCGGCCCCGACACCACCCATCTCATTCCGCTCACCACTTTGTTGGAGACTCAACCATGAAACTCGCCCGCGCCATCCATTTCGACGAGAGCGATCAGCGCGTCTATCACAGCCCCGCGCGCACCGGCGAATGGTGCATCTCGGGCGGGTTCGAGTTTTCCAACTGGTCCGAGGCGGATCTCACGGGCAAGGCCCGGCAGGCGTTTGCCAATGGCTGGCTCGGTGTCGAAACCTTTGGCCGCGTGACCTTTGTCGCCGTGACCCAAGTCGAAGAGGCCGAGGTCGCCGCCCTCACCACGGCCCTCGCCCAGCATTTCGTCGACATCTACGGCGCGCCGGACCTCGCCGCGGCCCTCCCCGTCGCGCGCGAGGAAGTGGCGCAAATGGCCGATCTCTGCGAGGATCACAATCCCAACACCCTGCTCACCGTGATCCGCGAACTGACAGAGGCCGGCGTGCGCGAAACCTTCAGCGTGATCGAAGCGCAAGACGCTGGCTTAGAACAATTCGCCATCCACGGCAGCCTGGATGACGACCACGGGCACGATCACGACCATGGGCATGGGCATGGGCACAACCACTGAGACGCGTTGAGAAAGGGCTGATTGGCTTTTGGGTTTGAGGTCGCGCAGAAGCATGGCCCGAGACGTTTCCCCCGACAAGAGGCGTGCTAGGGCTGGGGCGGTCCGGCACTCGGGACCAAGGTGAGGGAGAAAGCGGACACTTGCCGCGATACACAGCAAGGTCCGCAATACGGATAACTCAGAAGTTCATGCTTCTTGTTCCATCCATTGTGTGGCTGTTTCGCGAACATCATCAGGGATTTCCGCCGCTCTTCGCGTCTCGAGGCTCAACAGTACGCATTTAAAGACTGTCTCGAAAGCGAGGGTGTCTTCTTCTGACCTAATTAACCGATGCCTGAACGTCATGGATTTGGAGCCAATCTCCATGACAGAAGTCTCCAACCTTATCGCATCACCTGCAGACAGTTCAGCGCGAAAATCGCTTTGAGCATTGACGACGGCAAAAGAGAGCCGTCGACCCTCTCTCATATCATTTGCCGTCAGTCCCATTTCCGATTGGATTGCGAAAACACCATCGGAGCAGGCTGCAAAATACCGGGACACGTTCATGTGACCTAGAAAATCGCAGTCAGACGGGTCAACCACAGAACGAAATGAAATCATCGCTGGCATATGCTTACTCCCAGATATCGTTCAGGTATCCTACAGTACTGAACGCTTGCCGCAAAAGTCTGCTCCGGCCTCTAAGCTGCAGTTCCCCGTATCAGGCACGACTTTCCCCCAAATCCACTCGCATTCCTACGACCACAAACAGCTTTGCCTTGCGACCGAATGGCTCAACATCCCCCCTTCCCTGCCCCCCCTTCCTCCCGTATCCCCATGCCAAAACCCAAACCCTAGGAGACACCATGCAGAAAAGACCCTTGGGCCGGACCGGGATTGAGGTGAGCGCGCTCTGCCTTGGCTCGATGACATGGGGCTCTCAGAACACCCCGGCAGAGGGCCATGCCCAGATCGACCGCGCGCTGGAGCGGGGCGTGAATTTCATCGACACCGCCGAGATGTATCCCACCACCCCGATGAGCGCGGAAACCACCGGCCGCACCGAAGAAATCATCGGCGAGTGGTTCGCGGCCTCCGGGCGGCGGGCCGACGTGATCCTGGCCACCAAACATTCCGGCAAGGGCTTCAAACACGCCCGCGACGGCGCGCCGATCACGGCGGGGTCCATCCCGCAGGCCATTGAGGGATCGCTGCGCCGCCTCAAGACCGATCATATCGACCTCTACCAATTCCACTGGCCGAACCGGGGCAGCTACATGTTCCGCCAGAACTGGGCCTATGACCCCTCAGGCCAGAACCGCGCCGAGACAATCGCCCATATGCAAGAAACGCTTGAGGCCCTGCAACGCGAGGTCGCGCGCGGCACCATCCGCGCCTTCAGCCTCTCGAACGAGAGCGCGTGGGGCATGGCGCAATGGCTGCGGCTCGCCGAAGAGGGGCACGGCCCCCGCGCCGCCTCGATCCAGAATGAATACTCGCTCATGTGCCGCCTCTATGACACGGACCTCGCCGAACTCAGCGTCAATGAGGATGTGGGCCTGCTGGCCTTTTCCCCCCTTGCGGCGGGGTTGCTCAGTGGCAAGTATCAGGACGGTGCGCTGCCCACCGGCTCGCGCATGGCGATCAACGGCGATCTGGGCGGGCGCAAGACCCCGCGCGCGTTCGAGGCCGTCGCGGCCTATCATGCGGTCGCGCAGAAACACGGCCTCGACCCCGTGCAAATGGCGCTCGCTTGGTGCCTGACGCGCCCCTTCCTCTGCTCCGCCATCTTTGGGGCCACCGACATGGCTCAGCTCGACCTGGCGCTTGGGTCGGCGGGCATCACACTCGCCCCAGAGGTGCTGAGCGATCTCGACGCCACCCACAAGATGCATCCGATGCCGTATTGATGACTACCGCTTGCGCCGCGCGCCGGGGGTTCTCGAATGAAACCCCGGCGGTCGCTGGATCACCCAGGCGATGAATTTCGCCAGACGCGGATGCGCGCGCAGGGCCTCGATACTGGCATAATCGCGCGCCAGTTCACCCTCCGTCAGCGTCGCGTGGATCTCGTTGTGGCAAATCTGGTGCAGGCGCACCACCGGGCCACCCTTGCCGCCTTTCAGCTTGGGCACAAGGTGATGCAGGCTCTGGCGCACCTCGGGCGGGATCGGGCGCTGGCAAAGCGGGCAAATTGGGTGTTCAGACAGTTTGACTTGATCCTTTTGCTGGCTGCGGGCAAGAGGATGACGCGCGCGGGTCAAAAGGCAAGGGGTGTGTGATGGACGGTCAGCCAGAGATCATCGGACAGGCACTGGGCTATGCAATGCAGGGCTGGGATCTGGCGAAAGGCTGGCTGCTCAGCCCCGCCGCCTGGTCGCAATTCGGTCTTCTTGTCGCAGCGTGGCTCTTGGCGGTGCTGATCACACGCCGCATACGTCCGACCATCACCCGCGTGCTCACCCCCCCGGCCGGTCAGGACAATATGATCGCCTCGGCGCGGCGCTTCATCCTCATGTTCCTGCCGCTTCTGATGCCGCTGCTCGCCTACGGCCTCACCGGCATGGGCGAGAGCGTGACACGCTCGCTCTTTGGCTCGGGCGATGTCATCGCCTTCGGCAAGCGGCTGTTCATGGTTCTCGCCGCCCGCCTGTTCGTGCGCGACATCCTGACCGATCCCTTCTTGCGGGTTCTGGGGCGCTTCGTGCTCATGCCCGTGGCGCTGCTCTATCTCTTTGATCTTCTCGGTCTGGCCAACGAACGGCTTGCGGCGATTTCGGTCGATCTGGGCAATATCAGCTTCTCCGCCCTTGCCCTGCTTCGTGGCGCTGTCTCTGGCGCGCTGCTCTTCTGGCTCGGGCGCTGGTCCAACAGCCAATCCGAGGATTTCATCAAGCGCCGCGAGGAATTGCGCCCCGCCACCCGTGAACTCGCGATCAAGGCCAGCCAGATCGTGATCTTTGGCGCGGCCTTCCTGTTGCTCATGTCGATCATGGGGATCGACCTCACGGCGATTGCCGTTCTGGGCGGCGCGCTTGGTGTGGGCATCGGCCTTGGCCTGCAACAGATCGCGGCCAATTTCGTCTCGGGCGTGATCCTGCTCTTGGAGGGGCAGACCACGGTGGGGGATTATGTCGTGCTCGATGACGGCTCCGAAGGCACCATCGTCAAGATGACCGCCCGCGCCGCCATTCTCGAAACCGTGGATGGCCGCTGGATCGTGGTGCCGAACGAGGATTTCATTACCTCCCGCGTTGTCAACTTTTCCGACGCAGGCAAGCGGCACCGCTACGAGGCCGCCTTCTCGGTCAGCTACGACACCGACATCACCCGGATTCCGGCCCTCGTGGAACCTGCCGTCGCCGCCGTCCCCGAGGTGCAGACCACGGGAAAATTCGCCCCCGAATGTGAACTCAAGGCCTTTGGCGAAAGCGGCGTGGATTTCTCGGTCGAATACTGGGTCGACGGGATCGAGGACGTGACCGGAAAGTATCAGTCCGACGTCCTGTTCGCGATCTGGAATGCGCTGCGCGCCGAGGGGGTCGAAATGCCCTATCCGCAACGTGTGGTCCATCACCGGGGGCTGCCCGCCCCGGCAACCCCAGCGGCATGACCGATGCGCTCGTCATCGGGGCTGGGCCTGCGGGCCTCATGGCTGCGCGCGAACTCGCTCGGGCCGGGTTGCGCGTGCTGGTGGCCGAGGCCAAGCCCTCGGTCGGTCGCAAGTTCCTCATGGCGGGCAAATCCGGGCTGAACCTGACCAAGGTCGAACCGTTCGAGACCTTTCTGGCCGCCTATGGCCCCCGCGCCGACACCCTGCGCCCGATGCTCAGTGCCTTTGGCCCCGACGCGGTGCAGGCATGGGCGCGGGACCTTGGGCAAGAGGTTTTTGCCGGGTCAACCGGCCGGGTTTTTCCACGCGTGATGAAGGCCTCGCCGCTCCTGCGCAGTTTCCTGTCTGAACTGCGCGGCTTGGGCGTCGAAATCCGCACCCGTTGGCGCTGGCGCGGCTGGGAGGGCGGTGCGCTGTTCGACACGCCCGAGGGCGTGCAGTGCCTGCATCCCACCGTGACGGTGCTGGCCTGCGGTGGCGCAAGCTGGGCGCGGCTTGGCTCGGACGGGGCATGGGCGGCGCATCTCGACCCGGCGACGATTGCGCCCTTTCGACCCGCCAACATGGGTTTTCTGGTCGCTTGGTCGCCCCATATGACGGCGCAGTTCGGCCAGCCGGTCAAGGGCGTGGAACTGCACGCCGGGACCATGCGCTCGCGCGGGGAATTCATCATTTCCAACCAAGGGCTTGAGGGGGGCGGCCTCTATGAGGTCAGCGCAGCCTTGCGCGATGGTGCGCCTCTCAAGCTCGATCTCCTGCCCGACCTGAGCCTGTCCCAGGTCGCGAACCGCCTGCGCCAGACCAAAAGCAGCGACAGCCTCAAGAACCGCCTGCGCAAGGCGTTCCGCCTGGATCCCGTGAAACTGGCGCTGGTGATGGAATTTGGCCGAAGCACCACCGATCTGCCCGCCCTGCTCAAGAGCCTGCCGGTGCCCCTCAACGGGCCGCGCCCGATGGATCAGGCCATCTCAACTGCCGGTGGGCTGCGGTTCGAGGCGCTGGATGCGGGCCTCATGCTGCACGCCCGCCCCGGCGTGTTCGCCGCCGGGGAAATGCTCGATTGGGAGGCGACAACCGGCGGCTACCTGCTGACCGCCTGTCTTGCCACCGGGGTTTGGGCGGGGCAACACGCCGCCGCTTACGCTCAGGGGAGTGCGGCAGCCCGCTGACAGGCCGGGCGCGCAAGCATCATCGCCACGTAATCATTGAGCTTTTCGCCCGCATCCGGGAACCCGGCCTTGCCCGCCCACATCAGGCAATGGGCCAGAAGAATATCCGCGATGGTCATGGTCTGCCCCTGCAGATAGGGGCCAGTCAGCGCCTCGGAAATCCGCGCGACGTTGCGCTCGTATTCCCATTTCAGCGACTCCTTGACCGCCGGCACGCGGTGCTCCTCGGGCAGCACGAAACTATGCCGCGCGGCCGTCCAGAGGGTGCCGTCGATCTCATCGAGAATCTGATGCGTCAACGCATCCTGACGCGCCCGTGCCACGGTGCCGGGGGCATGGGTGAACTGCCCATGCTTATCGGCAAGATAGGTCATGATCGCGGTGGAATCGGTCAACACCGCATCGCCATCCCGCAGGGCCGGGATCTTGCCCGAGGGGTTGGCCGCAAGCGCTTCGGGCGAGCGGGGGGCAACAGCGAGGTGGTTGTACTCCACCCCAATTTCCTCGAGCAACCACAGCACCCGAAAGGCCCGGCTGGCCCGCGATCCAATGACATCATACATGGCGATTTCCCCCCTTTGATTTGCATGGCGGCACCATTGCCCAAAGGGCGTGCCAAGGCAACGGGGGCCGCGACGACAAACGGCTTGAGATCACGCGCTCGTGTTCAAAGGAGTGGGAACACGGTCGCCCCTGCCACCCCGCGCGGAATCAAGGTGCCGCAGGCACCGCCGCGCAGCGGTCATGCCGAAGGCATGCCTCTGGCATGACCCGCCCCCTAGGGCGAGCGCTTTTGCAACGTTTCAAGCCATTGAAAACGCGGGAGTGTTTGGCTGGCATAAAGTGCGGTCCACCGAGGTTGCTGCGCCCACCCGGCGGTCAGGCACCGCGCGGCTTGTTTCTGCCCCCGAACGTCAACTCCAGGCCACACCTCACCCGATTCCATGACACGCTTGGACGCAAAGAGGGAGGTGGAACCCCACCCGCTTCAGGCGGCGTAGGGTGGGTTTCCAACCCACCGTGCCAATCACCCGCCGCCAAAGGCGAGCAAGTCCTTCACGAACCGCACCAACCGGCCATTGTTCGCAATATGATCAAGCGTCGCCACATAAGCGGTGCGCGCGACAAGCTTGCCCGTCTCCGTCGCAGCCGACATCACCACCGCATCCCCGACCTTGCCGCAATAGGCGACAACCGCGTTCAGCGCCGCCACCTCCGCACGCAAACGGTGCAATTCCCAAATCTCCCGGATCACCGGGTTCACCACCTCCGGCCCATAGCCCCATGTCTCGGGGTCAATGAGGGCGATCTGCTCCAGCATCCCCCAGCATCGGGCGACCGTCGAGAAGCGCGTCATACCACTTGATCCAGAATTGCCAGTCCTCGGCACCCTCGGATTGATCCACCTGCCACTTGATCGCGCGCCATTGCTCCGCAGGCGGCCCCGCCTCCTCGGGCCAGAGCGGAAGATCATCGGGCAATTCACCACTCGCCAGGAATATTGCATCTGATTTCAGACCGATTTGCGCTCCGCTTGACGCGCGAGATGCGGCGAACGCAGCGACAGCGGCAGGATGTGCGGCTGTGGCAGCTGATGCAGCAAGAGCGGCTCCGCGCGCGGCGCCATCCGCTTCAAGTGGGGGCTTGAAGGGAATGCCGACAATACCGCCTTCAAGAGTTCTTTTAGCAGCTATCCTCAATGAATCTGAGGGGTTATGGAATGAAACGGATGATGTTAGCAAACGTCGCAAAGCTGGGAGGACGGTTAAATTAGCCTCGTTTGCCCAGTCCTCGGTCAGCACCGCCTGCCACCATATCGGCAGCACCCGCGCCGCCGCACGTGATGCGATCCAGACAGCCACTTCTCGCGGCTGATCCTCCAGCCACTCCTTGAGGCTCGCTTGATCTCTGATACCCAAAGTTTCACCCACCTCGCCGGCCTTGCCCCGCCATTTCTCTCTGTCCAGCGCCCGCTGAATTAACCCTACACTTCCCCCAAACCCGCACCGACGCAATACCGACGGAATGCCGCCGCGATACCGCTCCGTAATTTTCTTAAATTTCAGTCTGTTAACCCAGATTCGCCCGGATCACCGCGCCCCGGCCAGCATCGCCAACCGGATCAGCGCCCGCTCGACCAGCGCCATGTCGGGTGCGCGCTGTCCTGCCGACCGCAGGCTCAGGTCGGTATCGGTCAGGATCGTCAGCGCCTGTTGCAACCGCTCCGCGCCCCAGCCCTGCGCCTGCCGCAGCATCCGGTCGCGGCGCGGCCCGAAAATGGGCGGGCGCATACGTGCGATACCCTGCGCCGCGCCTCCGGGATCCGACGCGGCGGTGTAAAGCGCCCGAAAATGCCGGGTGGCCCCGATGCAGAGGCCGACAGGCTGCGTGCCCTGTGCCTTCAACCGCCGCATCACCGGACCGATTTCAGCCGACCGCCCTTCAGCCACGATATTGAGAATATCATCCAGATCCGCCTCGGTCGACGCAGGCGCACAGGCGGCAATGTCCGCAGCGTTGAGGGGCGTGGCATCCCCCAATTTATAGAGCGCCAGTTTCTCTATGGTCTGACGGAAATCGCCGGGATCGAGATCGCGCGCGAGTGCCGTCAGATCGGACATGACCGGCCCCGGCACATCCCGCAGACCGGCGCGGGTCAATGTCGCCTCGATTTCTTCGCGGCTTGGGGGATCGTCATAGATTCCAACGGCATAGGCATTGGGATGGCTCTCGAACGCCTTGCGAATCCGCGATGTCGCCTTGAGCGCACCCGCGGTCACGATGATCTGCGCATCCCCCGGCTGCCAATCGCCCAACGCCGCCAGAATGGCATCGGCGGCGGTGTCATTGGCGTCCTCGACAAAGGCCGCGCGCGGACCGGGGAAGAACCCTTGCGCCTTGACCGCATCCATCAACGCGGCGGGGTCCTTGCGCAGATCGCCGGCGGGCATCCGGCTCAGGCGCATTTCTTCATCGGCTGTGGGGCCAAGCAGCGCCGCCAACAGCTCCTGACGCCGGAGCGCCACCCGCATCGCATCCGCGCCGTAGATCAGAATGCCCGTCCGCTGCGCCTCTGGCTTGGCAAAGTAGCGGACAGCATCGCGCGGCGAGAGTTTCATTCCGGCTGGGGCAGGTCTGCGGCCAGAAGGCGGGTCAGCACTTGATCGGCGAGAATTGCCATCAGCCGCGCCTCGGCGTCGCGCTCCGCGGCCTGCACCGCCACTGTGGTTCCGGTCGCGGAGTAGCCGGTAAAGCTTGTGACATCACCCGAGGTGACAATCGCCCCCGTCTCCGTATCGCGCAGGCTGTAGGCGACGGTTCCCAAGAGGTTAAACCGCGACGCCACGTTGTTGCGGTTGATCGCCATGGCCTGTGTGTTCAGCGTGACGACCGGGGTCAGCGCGTAGCGCGGATTGGCGGGCCGCCCCAACCGTGTCTCGATCTCTTGCGCCAAGAGATAGCTGGCGCGGGTATCCGGGGCCTCGACCGACACCCGCCCCATCAGCGCCGATCCCGCCCCGCCCGGCGCATAGGCGGGCGCAAAGCCGCATCCCGCCACAAGGGCGAGTGCTGACAGCAAAAGAAATCGGCGGTTACACCACGACATTGACGATCCGTCCGGGGACGACGATGATTTTCTTGGGCTGGGCCCCCTCCAGCGCCTTGACCACAGCATTGTGGGCCAGCGCCAGTTTTTCAACCTCGGATTTCGGCATATCGGCGGGCACAGTGATTTCCCCCCGGCGCTTGCCGTTGATCTGGATCGGCAGAATGACCGTGTCGTCAATCAGCATCTCGGGATCGGCCACAGGCCAAGCTGCGGTGGTAATCAGCCCCTCGCCATCCAGCATCGCCCAGACATCTTCGGCCAGATGCGGCGTCATGGGCGACATGAGTTGCGCCAGCGTACGCGCGGCAGTGGTTTTCGCATCCTTGCCCGCCTGCGATTTGGCCAGCGTGTTGGTAAAGGCATAGAGCCGCGCGATGGCCGCGTTAAAGCCGAAACTGTCGATGCCCTTGGTCACCTCGTCGATGCATTTGTGCATCTCGCGCAAGAGCGCCTCATCGTCGGCGCTCGCGGGCGCGTCGCTCTGCCTGATCTCGTCAGCAATGCGCCAAACGCGGCTCAGGTGGCGATGTGCTGCCTCGGCCCCCGACGCGGTCCATTCCACATCCCGCTCGGGCGGGCTATCGCTCAGAACAAACCAGCGCGCGGTATCGGCCCCGTATTGCGCGATGATGGTCGAGGGGTCGACCACATTCTTCTTGGATTTCGACATCTTGGCGGAGGGGATGATTTCCACCTCCGTTCCATCCGCCAAGCGCCCATCGCTCACCTCTTCCGGCAGGTGATAGACGGGCCGTCCGGCCGCGTCGCGGGTCTGGTATATCTCGTGCGTCACCATCCCTTGCGTGAAGAGCGCGTCAAACGGCTCGATCGCCTTGGCGGGCAGATGGCCGCAAATCCGCATCGCCCGCGCGAAGAAGCGCGAATAGAGCAGATGCAGGATCGCATGCTCAATGCCGCCGATATACTGATCGACATTCATCCAATACTCGGCCTCGGCCATGTCGGTCGGTGTTTTGGCCTGGGGCGCGGTAAAGCGGGCGTAATACCAGCTTGAGTCGACAAACGTGTCCATCGTGTCCGTCTCACGCCGTGCGGGCGCGCCGCAGCGCGGGCAGGCGCAATCGCGCCATGTCGGATGCCGATCCAGCGGATTGCCCGGCGCATCAAAGCTCACGTCATCCGGCAGGCGGATGGGCAGGTTTTCTTTCTTTTCCGGCACCACGCCGCAGGTATCGCAATGCACCACCGGAATGGGGCAGCCCCAATAGCGTTGGCGGCTCAGCCCCCAATCGCGCAGGCGGAACTTCGTGACACCCTGCCCCACGCCATTCGCCTCGCAGAAATCAATCGCCGCGTTGACCCCCGCCTCGCCGGTCTGCACCTTCTCACCGGCCACCAGCCGCGTGTAGCGCACGGCTTCTGATTTCAGCGGCACATAGGGGGCCACCTGAATGTCGTGATCGCCCTCGACCGGCAGAAAGGTATCGACGATGGGCAAGCCATACTTGCGCGCGAAATCATGGTCGCGCTGATCGTGCCCCGGACAGCCGAAAATCGCCCCCGTGCCATAGTCCATCAGGATGAAATTGGCGATATAGACCGGCAATTCCCAAGCGGTGTCAAAGGGATGGCGCACGCGCAGCCCGGTATCAAAGCCCAGCTTCTCGGCCTTTTCAATCGCCTCGGCGGTGGTGCCGCCCTTGCGCGCCTCGGCACAGAACGCCGCCACATCGTCGCGCTCGCGCTCCAGCGCCTTGGCCAGCGGGTGATCGGGCGAAATGCCCACGAAACTCGCGCCCATCAAGGTATCTGGCCGCGTGGTGTAAACCTCGATCCGATCTTGCCCCTCGGGCCCATCAATCAGCCCAAAGGCGAATTGCAGCCCGCGCGACTTGCCAATCCAGTTCTCCTGCATCAGCCGCACCTTGGCAGGCCAATTGTCGAGGCCGTCGAGCGCCTCGAGCAATTCCTCGGCGTGATCCGAAATGCGGAAGAACCACTGCGTCAGTTCACGCCGCTCCACCTCTGCGCCCGAACGCCAGCCCTTGCCGTCGATCACCTGTTCATTGGCCAGAACCGTCATGTCGACCGGGTCCCAGTTCACCACCGCATTCTTCCGATAGACCAGCCCGTGTTCGAGAAAATCGAGGAAAAGCGCCTGTTGCTGCCCGTAATATTCCGGATCGCAGGTGGCAAATTCGCGGGACCAGTCGATGCTGAGGCCCAAGGGCTTCATCTGCGCGCGCATGTCCGCGATATTGGCATACGTCCAATCCTTGGGATGGCCGCCGCTGGCCATGGCCGCATTCTCGGCGGGCATACCAAAGGCGTCCCAGCCCATCGGGTGCAGCACGTTATGCCCGGTCGCGATCTTGTAGCGCGCCACCACGTCGCCCATGGTGTAATTGCGCACATGGCCCATGTGGATGCGCCCTGACGGATAGGGAAACATTTCCAGCACGTAATATTTCGGCCGCGTTTCATCGCGCCGCGCACGGAAAATATCGGCCGCCTCCCAGGCGGATTGCCATTTCGCTTCGACGTCACTGGCGGCATAGCGCGACATGGGGCGCACCTCTTGCTGATAGGGTTGTTGCAGGCGGTGATAGGCGGTTGGGCCGCGCGGGTCCAGTGGGCGCGCGCAAAAATGCAAGGGGTTTGCGCGGGCAGAGCACCCGATTATAACCGCACCTGACCTCTGACATTCGGACTTCCATGAAAATCCTTTTCATCCATCAGAATTTCCCCGGCCAGTACAAACATCTGGCGCCGCTTCTGGCACGTCAGGGGCATCAGTGCGTCGCCCTGACCCTGCGGGTCAAGGAGGCGACGAAATGGCAGGGCGTGCAGGTCATCCCCTATGCCCTGCCCAAGCGCGACGCGCAGAGCCTGCATCCATGGCTGGTCGATCTCGACACCAAGGTCACGCGTGGCGAAGCGTGCTGGCGCGCGGCGGTGGCCCTGCGCGATCAGGGCTATACGCCCGATCTTATCCTTGCGCATCCGGGATGGGGCGAATCGCTCTTCCTGCGCGATGTCTGGCCCAATGCGAAACTCGGCCTCTATTGCGAGCTGTATCACCTCGCAGGTTATCCGCATCTCAACTTCGATCCCGAATTCGCGGCCAAGAACACCGAGGCCGAAACGCTGCGCATCCGGATGAAGAACATCAACAACCATCTTCACTTCGAGGCCGGACATGCAGGGATCAGCCCGACCCGCTTTCAGGCCGATACCTTTCCCAGCCCGTTCCGCGACCGGATCACGGTCAGCCACGATGGCATCGACACGATTCAGGCCGCCCCCCTGCCCGATGTGCGCCTGACCATCGACGGCCTGTGCGATGTAACCCGTGCGGATGAGGTGATCACCTTCGTCAACCGCAACCTCGAGCCGTATCGCGGCTATCACGTCTTCATGCGTGCCTTGCCGCGCCTCTTGCGCGAGCGTCCCAATGCCACGGTCCTGATCGTGGGCGGGGACGAGGTAAGCTATGGCGCCCGCCCGCCCCGGGGGCAGACATGGAAGCAGATTTTCATCGACGAGGTGCGCGGTCAGATTTCGGATGCCGATTGGGCGCGGGTACGGTTCCTCGGGCGCATTCCCTATGATCAATTCCTGCGCCTCTTGCAGGTCAGCCGGGTGCATGTTTACCTGACCTACCCCTTTGTCCTCAGTTGGTCGCTGATGGAGGCGATGTCCTGCGAGGCGGCGATTGTCGCGGGCGATACCGAACCTGTGCGCGAGGTCATCACCCAAGGCGAAACCGGGCGGCTCGTGGATTTCTTCGACCGCACGGCCCTTGTGGACGAGATTTGCGCGCTGTTGGAGGATGAGGGCGAGCGGGTACGACTGGGCCGAAACGCCCGCGACCTGATCCGCGCGCACTATGACCTGCGCAGCATCTGCCTGCCGCGTCAGCTCACTTGGGTCGAGGACTTGGCCTCGATCGGGTGATCCTGCGTACAGAGGTCATGATCCGCCAGCGAGGCCAGCACATAACAATCACGCGCGGCCCCATCGCCGGTGCACCCCTCCGCGATGCGCGCCAACTCGGATTCGAGCGCGCGCAGCCGGCGGATCTTCTCCCGCACGGCCCCAAGCTGGTCTTGTGCGATTCGGGTGGCGCTCGTGCAGGCGCGGTCGGGATGATCCTGCAACTCGATCAGCGCGGCAATCGCCTCGAGCGAAAAACCCAGATCGCGGGCGTGACGGATAAACCCCAGCCGCTCCAGCTCTGCGCGCCCATAGCGGCGCTGATTGCCCGCGCTGCGCAGCGGGGCCGCAAGCAGGCCACGGGATTCGTAGTAGCGGATGGTTGGCACCTTGACGCCCGTGCGCACGGCCAGGTCGCCAATCGAGAGAAACATCGCAAAACCCTCTTGAACCTCTAGTGACTAGAGAGATTACATTGCCTCTGACGCAAATGCAAAGGAGGTGCGGCATGGCGGGATGTTGTGGCCATGAGGCCCGGTTCGACGGGCTTTCAGACGCCTACAAACGGCGGCTGTGGATGGTGATCGCCATCAATGCGGTCATGTTCGCGGTGGAAATGATCGCCGGCCAGACCGCACAATCGCAGGCGCTCAAGGCCGACGCCCTGGATTTTCTCGGCGATGCGCTGACTTATGGGCTCTCGCTTGCCGTGATCGGTGCCAGCCTCCGCGTGCGCGCCACGGCGGCGCTTTTCAAGGGGCTCAGCCTCATGGCGATGGGGCTTTGGGTGCTGGGCAGCACGGTCTACCGGGTGTTCTATCTGGGCCTGCCCGAGGCCGGGATCATGGGGGCCATCGGGGTTCTGGCGCTGGGTGCCAATGTGGCGAGCGTGCTTTTGCTCATGCGCTACAAGGATGGCGATGCCAATGTCCGCTCGGTCTGGCTCTGTTCACGCAACGATGCCATCGGCAATGTCGCGGTGATGCTCGCTGCACTTGCGGTCTGGGGCACGGGCACGGGCTGGCCCGATGTGATCGTGGCAGGCCTCATGGCCGCACTTTTCGTCAATTCGTCGCAGCAGATCATCCGACAGGCGTTGCAAGAGCGCCGCCAGCCGAATGCGCGCCTCAGAACTTCGCCGCGTTGATCCGCAATTGCCGCGCGCGGTTGAGGATCGCATCCTCGACGGCGCGCTCGGTGGCGGCATCGACCGGGCCACCCCGGGTCTGCAACGCGACATTGAGCGCCCGCGCGTCCAGCGCCGGATCGCTGATCAGAATCGTCGCGCGATAGGCCTGTCCGCCGCCCGGCGGCGTGCCATAGCCTGTTGAAATCACGCCGGTAAAGGGGTCGGCCGCCTCGATCGGCAGGAAGTCCAGAACCTGAAGCGACGCCGTCCAGAGAAAGCGATTGACCTTGACCGTGTCCTTGGCCCCGCGAAACGCATCGAGGATCGAGCCATCGTCCGCCGAGGACTGCCGCTCGCGCCCCCCCTTGACGCGCATCGCCTCTTCATCGAGCGTGGCGTTCTTGAAACCGCCGCACCCGCTCAGAAGCACGAGGCAGGCCGCCGTCAGGCCGAGGATCTTGAAACGCGAAGGGGTCATGGCACCGTCCGGGATTGTTTCCATCCCTACTATCCAAGGCGGGGCCAAGGGGCAAGCCGTTTGACGGTCTGTCGCGCACTTGTGCCGGGTGCGGCCCCTGTGGCATGCAAGAGCCAAGGCAATGAAAGAGGACGGTCATGGGTCTGAGCGAAATCAGGGCACGGATGGACAAGGCCTGCGCCGCCGCAGGGCGCGCTCCGGGGGATGTGGAATTGATCGCCGTCTCCAAGGTGCAGCCAGAGGACCGCGTCGCCAGCGTTCTCGACCAGGGACACCGGATCTTTGGCGAGAACCGCGTGCAAGAGGCGGCCGGCCGCTGGCCCGCCTTTCAAGAGTGCTATTCCGGCATCATCCTGCACCTCATCGGCCCCCTGCAGAGCAACAAGGCCCGACAGGCAATGGAGATGTTTCAGGCCATCCATTCCGTCGACCGCCCCAAGATCGCGCAGGCCATCGCGCGCCTGGCACAGGAAATGGGGCACTGTCCCGACCTCTTCGTGCAGGTCAACACCGGCGAAGAGCCGCAAAAGGCAGGCGTTTTGCCCGGCGATGTGGACGGCTTCGTGGCGGAATGCCACGCGCTCGATCTGCCGATCAAGGGGCTGATGTGCATCCCCCCGGTCGAAGAGGAACCCTCCTTGCATTTCGCACTTCTGGCGAAAATGGCGGCGCGCAACGGGCTTTCGGGCCTCTCCATGGGCATGAGCGGCGATTTCGAGCGCGCGATTGCCCAAGGTGCCACGCATGTCCGCGTGGGCTCGGCCATTTTTGGCGAACGCGATTACGGCTAAGACAAGGGCATTGGAAATTTGCCAGACCGGACAAGTTCGTCTAGCATTTCAGATAGTCATTCATCTGGAGTGAAATTCCCATGCGCCTTTTTTCCCTCTCCCTTGCCGCGCTCGCGCTGTCCGCAACCACGGCCGCCGCAGAATTCACGATTTCCTTTGAGTGGGGCAACATTCCATCCTGCAACTCGGGCAGACCCAATACCGTCGGCAGCCCCGCCTTTGTTCTGCGCGGCGTTCCCGCAGGAACCACGTGGATCGAATTCAGGCTCAAGGATCGCAACGCGCCCAATTACAACCATGGCGGCGGCCGCCTGAAGATCGGAAGTGACGGAAAATTACCGTTCGGCGCCTTCAAATACAAAAGCCCCTGCCCCCCGGGGGGTGTACATACCTATGACTGGACCGCCACGGCGCGCGCCGACAAAAAGGTTCTGGCCCGCGCCACCGCGACGCGTAAATATCCTGAATAGGTCTCAGCGCGGCGGCACAATCAACCGCGCACCATATGTGATCTCACGCGCGATGCGCAGCAGATGGTCAGGGCGCAGCCCGATACAACCGGCCGTGGGATAGCCCGGCCGCCGCCAGCGGTGAACAAAGATGCACGATCCGCGCCCCCGCACCGCCTGCGGCCAGTTCCAATCGGTGATCAGCACCAGATCATAGAGCGGATCGGCGCGGCGCAACACCTCGTGGCTATGCGGATAGGGCGCGCGCACCATCAGGTTGTAATTCTCATCGCCCGCGTCATCCGACCACAGATCACCGGGCCGGATCGGCACCGCCCAATCTGCGGGTCGCGCCATGCGGTCCGGTCGATACAAGAGGCCGACGATGCGATGCTCGCCCTCCGGCGTCGCCCCATCCCCCTCGCGCTTGCGCGCCGACACGCCGCCACGCCCCAAGGTGCAGGGATAGCGCCGCCCGCGAAACCGCAGGCCAAGAGGGGTAAGAACCATATCGTCGGGCGTCATGCCTTCTTTTGCCCGATCCCGTTTCGCAGGCAAAGCAGGAAGTGAAGAACCTTGCCTTCTTCTTGGTGCAAATACTCAAAATTTCTCCCCTTCCCCATACCACCGCAGAGAGTGGCAAGACGCGCCCCCCGCCTCTATATTGGGGCAAAGACAGGGGGAACGAACCGTGCGACATCTGATTGGCCTCATCGGGGCGCTTGTCATCATGGGCGCTCTGGGCACTGGCCCGGCGCAGGCCGATCGCGCGGCGCTCTCGGTGCATGTCTTTGGCAATTCGCTGGTGCATCACCTCAGCGACGATCCGGCCACCAATGTGCCCCATTGGCTGGCGCGTCTGGCGCGAGCGGGCGGGCGCGATCTGGCGCTCACCGGGCAATGGGGATTCTTGCGGGATTTCGCGGCGCAGGGCGTGGCACCCAACTGGTCCTTCGAGGGCGTGAGCGCGCGACGCGGCGCCGCCGATACCGTGCTGATCACACCCGCGAATTTCATTCAATATCAATCGCCTGATGCAGCCTTCGAGGGCGACAATCCCACCAATGCCAGCCCGGTGTCGGTGACACTCGACGTGATCGACCGTGCACTGGCGGAGTGGCCCGGCGCGCGCATCGTGATTTACGAAGGCTGGCCCGACATGGGCAGCTTTAGCCGGGGCTTCCCCCCCTCGAACCGCAACCTGCGGCGCTGGTATGGCTATGCGCTCAGCGATTATCACGACTGGTTCCGCGCCTATGTATCGGCGTTGCAGGCCGCGCGGCCGGATGTCGAGATCACGCTTTTGCCGGTGTCCTCCGTGCTCTCAGGCCTGCAAACCGGCCTTTTGGAGGAAATCCCCGTCGAGGCGCTCTATTCCGATGACGCGCCGCACGGCACGGCCACGCAGTATTTTCTGGCCGCCCTCGTCACCTATACCGCGCTATTCGAGGGTCCGGCCCCGGCGGGGTTCGATCTGCCCGAAACCCTGCACCCGCTGGTGCGCGACCTCTACCCGCGCCTGACCGAGGAAATCGCCCAGGCCCTTGGCCTGCGCGACGCGGCGGCGGCGCCGCCCCCCGCGCAAGAGGCCAGCGCAGAGGCCATGACGCCCCCCGGCGCAGGCCTCGCAAACCCCAGCCTCGGCATGGGGCTGAACGGCATCGCGGACTGGTCGAGCCAGCATCCTTTCGTGGATGTGATGAAGACCGCACGCCCCTGGGTCGGCCATACCGCCGCTCAATGGGGCGCGTTTTCGACCGAGGCGCTTCTGGCGGGCGGCTATCTCGACGAATACGGCTGGCCGCTCGCGCTGCCCGACGGGGCCAAGGCGCTGGAGGCGTTCATCCTGACGGACCAGCCCGAGGGGGCCACCCATCTGAGGGGCCGCTATGTGCTGCGCTACACCGGCACCGGCGTGATCCGGGTGGTGGGGCGCGCCGACAATGTCCGCTATGACTATGGCAAACGCGAGGTGCGCTTCGATGTGACGCCGGGCGATGGCCCGGTGGCGCTTAGCCTATTGGAAACCGATCCCGCCGATCCGCTACGCAACATTACGGTGGTGCGCGAGGATCAATTGGCGCTGCATGAGCTTGGCGTGGTCTTCAACCCGCTCTGGATCGACAAGGTGGCGGACCTGCGCGTGATCCGCTTCATGGACTGGATGTTCACCAATGGCGCGCCGCAGGTCACTTGGCAGGATCGCCCCCTACCGCAGGATGCCACCTATGTCTGGCGCGGCGTGCCGGTCGAGGTGATGGCGGATCTCGCCAACCAGATCGGGGCCGACCCTTGGGTGAACATGCCGCATATGGCCGATGACGGATACATCCGCGCCTTTGCCACCTATATGCGCGACCATCTGGACCCCGCCCTCAAGGCGCATGTGGAATATTCCAACGAGCTGTGGAATTTCATGTTTCCCCAGACCGCTTGGGTCCGCGATCAGGCGCTGGCGCTCTGGGGCGATGACGCGGGCGACGACGCCTGGATGCAGTTCGCGGGCCTGCGCGCGGCGCAAATGGCCGACATCTGGCGCGCGGAGTTCGCGGGGCAGGAAAACCGCTTGCAGATCGTTGTGGGCACCCATACCGGCTGGCCGGGGCTGGAAGAGCCGCTGTTGATGGCCCCTCTTGCGCTTGAGCACGGGCACCTGACCGCGCCTCCGGTCGATCGCTTTGATGCCTATGCCGTCACCGGCTATTTCGGCTACGAACTGGGCGGCGAGGATCAGCAAGACACCGTCTTGGGCTGGATCGCCACGAGCGCAGCCATCGCCCGCGCCAAGGCGGCCGAGACCGGCGCGGACCCTGATACCTATCTTGCGGCGGATCGCCATGATCTGGCCTATGATCTGGCCGCCGAGGCGCTGCGACAGGGCTCTTTGGGCGACTTGCTGCGCGACACCCTGCCCTATCACGCCGGTGTGGCCGCCCGGAACGGCCTGCGGCTGGTGATGTATGAGGGCGGCACGCATGTGGTGGGTCAGGGCGCTGCGGTCGAGAATGACGCGCTGACAGAGTTCTTTGTGGGCTTCAACTACAGCCCGCAAATGGGCGCGCTCTATGACGAATTGCTGGAGGGGTGGACAGCGGCAGGCGGCACGCTCTTCAACGCGTTCGTCGATGTGGCTGCCCCTTCGAAATGGGGCAGTTGGGGCGCGCTCAGGCATCTCGACGACACGACCCCCCGCTGGGCCGCGCTGATGCGCGCAAATGCGGTGGCGCCCCAGTGGGATACCGAGCGGCCAACGGATGCGTTCCTGCAGGGCGTGACGCGCACCGCCGGGCCGCAGGGCACGCGCCTTGAAGGGACGACCAAGGCTGATATCCTCTTGGGCGGTGCCGGCGATGATACCTTCTTGGGTCACGGTGGCGCTGACCGCATACACGGTGGCGCAGGCCGCGATCTGGCAATCCTGCCGGGGGGGCGGGACGCATACGGGATCGGGCGCGAGGGCGCGCGGGTGATCCTTGAGGGACCGCAAGGCGCGGTCGTGCTGGTCGATGTCGAAGCGGTCGAATTCGCCGATGCGCCGGGTCAGGCTGTGGCGCTCAGTGATTTGATCTAGCCACAGCGCGGCACAGGGCGCGGAGCGCCGCCGCGCGATTCAATGCCAGGTGTCAATCCTGCATCTCCCCAAGAAATCCCCGAATCTCCTTTGCAACCACCCGCGCGTGGCTGATCGGCCCCATGTGCCCCGCGCCCTGCACCACCACGCGCAGCACCTCTGGGAGGCGCGCCGCCAGACCCGCATTGATCGCGGCAATGATCGCGGGGGACTCGCTCCCTTCCAGCAATACCACCGGCACGCCAATCCGCGCCAAGGCACCACTCGCCAACATCCCGCCCGAATCGCCATAGAGCGCATCCGTTGCGGCCTCGATCAACGGCATCTGCGCCGCCATCGCCGCGCGCGCCACTTCGGGCAACGCCGTCCATCCCCGCCGGTCGCCCCAGACGCGGGTGAAGCCTTCGGCGGCCCGCATGAAATCCCCCGCCGCCATGCCCGCCGCATAATCGGCCATCTCGGCCTCGTGTCCTGCGCGTAAACCGGGCTGATCGTGCAGCGCCACGGCAAAGAACACCGGCTCGTACAGGATCAGCGAGCGCACCAGATCTGGGCGCTCCGCCGCCAGACGCAACGCCACCGTCGCCCCGAAGGAATGACCGATCACATCCGTGGGCGTGTCGAGAAAATCCGCCGCCATCGCGGTGCTGACCGCCTGGATTTCGCCCACGCCCGCCCATGCCCCACTCTGCCCATGCCCCGGCAGATCGAACGCCGTCAGCCGCAGCGTGCCGCTCAGTTCGCGCGCCAAAGGCCCCCAGCTGCCACCATGCGACAGCGAGCAGTGAATCGCGAGGGCGCGGCGCGACCCGCTGCCCAACTCTGTCCAATGGGTCGGAAACCCGCCCCTCAGCCCCGCTGGCATGGGATCAGAGTTTGCCCGCCAGATGCAGGTCGAGATCCTCGAGCCGGTCCTGACCCCAGAAGTTCTGACCGCTGTCCACCACGTAGAAGGGCGCGCCAAAGACGCCCGCCGCGACCGCCTCTTCGAGATTGGAGGCATAGGTTTCCGCGCCGCTCAAAAGACCCTTGTCGGCCAGGGAGGGATCGAATCCGGCGCGTTTCAGGCAATCGCGAATGACCTCATCCTCGGCGATGTTGCGCTCTTCGGCCCAGCAGGCGCGCAGGATGGATTGCACCAGCCCCCCCAGATCACCACCCCCTGCCGCCTGCGCGGCGATGATGGCATAGGACGAGGGCGCGGGATTGGTGGGCCAGAAGGCAGGCTTGAGCGTCAGCGCCATGCCGCGCTTCTTGGCCTGACGCGGCAATTCCTGAGCGCGATAGGCGGTGCGCGCCGGATGCCGGTCCGCAGGCGCCGTGCCCCCCGTGCGCGCAAACAGCGCCATGATGTCGAGCGGTTTGTAGGTTATGCTGGCCCCATGACGTGTCGCTGTCTCCTCCAGTCCCGCGCCCGCCAGATAGGCGTAGGGGGAGAGGGTCGAAAAATAATAGTCGATATGAGCCATTTCGGCACGTTCCCTTGCTGCATCGCTTTGCCTGAGCATGACCACATGCTAAGCGGTGTCAACATCACGAATCTGTCATATTGCACAGCCGGGGACCCCATCATGCCAGCCACATCGCAACCCAAGCTCATTTCGGGCAATGCCAACCTGCCGCTTGCCACGGCAATTGCCCGGCGGATGTCGATGCATCGCGGTGTCAATGTGGGGTTGGTCGATGCCCGGGTCGAACGCTTCAACGATCAGGAAATCTTCGTCGAGGTCTACGAGAATGTGCGCGGCGAGGATATGTTCATCATCCAGCCCACGTCGAACCCGGCCAATGACAACCTGATGGAACTGCTCATCATGGCCGATGCGCTGCGCCGGTCGTCTGCGGCACGCATCACCGCAGTGATCCCCTATTTCGGCTATGCCCGTCAGGATCGCCGGTCCAAGGCACGCACGCCGATTTCCGCGAAACTCGTCGCCAACATGATCGTCGAGGCGGGGGTTGAACGGGTGCTGACCATGGACCTGCACGCCGCGCAGATTCAGGGTTTCTTCGATATTCCGGTGGACAACCTCTACGCCTCTCCGATCTTTGCGCTCGACATCATGACGCAATTCAAGGGCCGGACCGACGATGTGATGATCGTCTCGCCGGATGTGGGCGGCGTGGCACGGGCGCGCGAATTGGCCAAGCGGATCACCGCCCCCCTCTCGATCGTCGACAAGCGGCGCGAAAAGGCGGGCGAAGTGGCGGAAATGACCGTGATCGGCGATGTGACGGACAAGATCTGCATCATCGTGGACGACATGTGCGACACCGCCGGCACCATGTGCAAGGCCGCCGAGGTCCTGATGGAGAACGGCGCACGCGAGGTGCACGCCTATACCACCCACGGAGTCATGTCCGGCCCGGCGGTCGAGCGGATCACGAAATCGGTGCTCAAATCCATGGTCATCACCGACACGATCCTGCCCACCGAGGCGGTGCGCGCAACGCCCAATATCCGCATCATCCCGACGGCACCCGTCTTTGCCCAAGCTATCCTCAACATCTGGAACGGCACCAGCGTGTCATCGCTCTTTGACACGCCGACGCTGGAACCGGTTTACGAGGGCCAGTTTGGCGGCTGACGCGCCTGCGCCCATGCGCGGCGTGTGACCGGCATGGAGCCTTGGATATTTCTCTCGATTGCGGCGGCAGCGTTCCAAACGCTGCGCTTCATGCTGCAAAAACATCTCAGCATGGGCGCACTCAGCGCCGGTGGCGCAACGCTGGCGCGGTTCTTTTACTCCGCACCGTTCGTTGTGGCTCTTTCGTTGGGCTATCTGGCTGCAACCGGCACCGCTTGGCCGGGCTATACGCCGCTCTTCTGGGCCTATGCCGTGGCCGGCGGATTGGCGCAGATCCTTGCGACATGGTGCGTGGTCGCCCTCTTTGCCGAGCGCAATTTCGCGGTGGGCATCACCTTCAAGAAAACCGAAGTGGTGCAGACCGCCCTCGTCGGTCTCGTCATTCTGGGCGACCGGATCACATGGCTGGGCCTTGGTGCCATCGTCCTGGGGCTGATCGGGGTGCTGATCCTGTCAGAAACGCCGGGATTCGAAGGCCGCTGGTGGCGGCGCTTTGGCAATCGCGCGGCGGCACTCGGGCTGGCATCGGGGGCGTTCTTCGCGGTCTCTGCCGTGGGCTATCGCGGCGCCACTCTTGAGATCGCCAGCGCGGACCCGCTCTTGCGCGCCGGTCTTTCGCTGATGATGGTGACGGTGATGCAGGCCGTCGCACTCACGCTCTGGCTGATGTGGCGCGAACCCGGACAGGTCGGGCGTGTCATCGCGGCCCGGCGCACGGCGGTCTGGATGGGCTTGACCGGCATGGCGGGCAGCCTGTGCTGGTTTACCGCCTTCACGCTTCAAAACGCGGCGATGGTGTTCGCAGTGGGACAGGTCGAGGTGATTTTTTCGCTGCTCGCCTCGGTGCTCTTCTTTGGCGAGCGGATTACCCGGCGCGAAGGGTGGGGGATTGCGCTGATCACCCTCTCGGTGATTGCGGTGGTGGCGCTCAGGTGAGGAGCTATGGCCTCTCGCGCTGAGCCGCGCGGGGCCCGACCGCGGGAGGGCGCTCCAACAGAAATGATGGGCAATTTATATCTGCAAAATATTCCGCGCTCTCAATAGGTTGCTACGTTGCAATGGCGCCCGCCCGGGGGGCGGTCGGGCGCCGCGCGGCGGTGCCTGCGGCACCTTGATTCCGCGCAAGGGGGACGCGCCCCCCACCGTTCACCCAGCCGCCGCCCCCTTCAGCCGCAAGAACAGGCTCTCTTCGTCATCATTGCGAAAGAATGGCACCGAGGCGGGCGGAGTGCGGTCATGGGCCCGCGCCGTGACCTCGGCCAGCACCACCTCTGTGATGAACGGCAGGTCAAACCCGCGCGCCTCTTCCAGCGGGATCCATTGCAAATGGCTCAATTCCTCGCAGGCGGCGGAAAAATCGTCGGGGTCCCCGGCCAAAGCCTCGGCATGCACCAGAAAGAACCGCGCATCGAACCGGCGCGGACGCCCCGGCGGGGTGATGGCGCGAAACACGAATTGCAGCGGATCGGCCACCGGCACCAGGCCGCGCGCGGCAAAACCCGCCCAATCGTCGGGAACCGCCCCCGGCCAGGCACCGGGCATGCCCAACGCCAGCCCGGTTTCCTCCCACAGCTCCCGGATGGCCGCTGCGGCAAGCGCATGGCTCAGATCGCGGTCGCAATCCTCGGTCAGGCGCGCAGCACACAGAGGCGGCAGGGAGCGCGCCAGCGGAATATCCGCGTCGCCCGCATCCACCGCCCCACCGGGAAAGACGAATTTATTGGGCATGAAGGCCGCCTCGGCCCCACGCTGCCCCATCAGGACATGCGGGCGCTCAGGGTCGCGCAATACAATTACGGTCGCGGCGTCGCGAATGGCGGTCTTGTCTATCACGGTCATGCTTGCCCCTTTGTGACGGGGCTAGTGGCTCTCTTTGAACCCATGCATCAGCCGCGCCCATTGAAAGGCCACAATGGCCCCCTTCAACCGGGGCAAAAGGTAGAGCGAGAGCGCGATGGTGCCAATAGCAAATATCGTGAAGAGCACCAGAGGCTCGGGCCGAAACTGCACAAACGCAATATGCAGAAGCGGTGCCATCAGATGCCCAACGATCAGAATCGTCAGATAGGCCGGGCCGTCGTCGGCGCGCGCATGGCTCAGGTCTTCGCGGCAGACCGGGCAGGTATCGCGCAGCTTGAGATAGCTGCTCAGAAGCGGACCACTGCCGCAATTCGGGCATTTGCGCGCGAATCCCCGGCGCAGCGCGGGCCAGAGGTCACGTTCAGTGGGAACTATAGTCGTATCGCGCATAAGGGCCTCGCTAAGCGTTTGCGCAAACATGGCGCAAAGGGCAGATAGAGGAAAGGTGACAGACCGTCCTTGCGGCGCGATGTCGCAAAGACGGACTCCTGCCTGCAAATAATTCCGGCCCCCGCGACGGAACGGCCCGACGCCCGCGTTAGAGACCTTGGAAACGCCCGGATGAGTGGGGTTTCACGAGATCAGATCAAACCCCGAAGGAGATCGAGACGATGAACAAGACCGTTCTGATGCTGGGCCTGACAACCGCAATTCTGGCCGGCGGGCTGAGCGTGGCACAGGCCGAAAGCCATATGGGCAAGATGGGCAAGGGCATGGGCATGCACCACAGCTTTGAAGAGCTGGACGCCGATGCCAATGGCAAGATCACGCCCGAAGAAATGAGCGCCCATATGCAGGCGCGGTTCGAAGGGGCCGACACCGATGGCGATGGCGCGCTCTCCAAGGACGAATTGATCGCGCGCATGACGGAACGTCAGGCCGAACGCATGGCCGCCTATGCCGATCACATGATCGAGCGGCATGACGCGAACAAGGATGGCAAGCTCAGCCCCGACGAAATGCAGGCCCGCAACAAGGGCAAGATGTTCGAAATGATGGATGCGGATGGCGATGGCGCGATTTCCAAAGAGGAATTCACGGAAATGCGCGGCAAACATGGCCAGCACCACGGCATGATGAAGGACAAGAAGGCAAGCGAGTGACATCGGGCGGCGCGGGGAACACCCCGCGCCGGGCCTCTGGTCAGGGGCCAGTCTGAAGGATACCCTAGAAGGCAATGCGCATGCCATTCGACGCCACGGAAGATCTGCCTGACGACGCGCTTTTGGCGCGTTTCGCCGATGGCGATGCCGTGGCGGCACGCATCCTCACGCTGCGCCTTACACCGCGCGTGATGGCACATGCCTACCGCCTCTTGGGCAACCGCACCGAGGCCGAGGATGTGGCCCAAGAGGCGCTCTTGCGGCTCTGGCGCCAGGCCCCCGTCTGGCGCGCGGGTGAGGCCAAGGTCAGCACCTGGCTTTACCGCGTGGTGGCCAATCTCTGCATCGACCGGCGCAGGCGCGCGCGCGGCGGCTCCGTGCCCATTGACGCCATCCCCGAACCCGAGGATGGGCAGGCCAGCGCCGCCGAACAGATGCAGGACCGCGCCCGCGCCGACGCGCTGCAATCCGCGCTCGACCAGTTGCCCGAACGGCAGCGGCAAGCGGTGGTTCTGCGCCATATCGAAGGGTTGGCGAACCCCGAAATCGCCGACATCATGGACGTGACCGTCGAGGCGGTCGAAAGTCTGACCTCACGCGGCAAGCGCGCGCTCAGCGCGCTTCTGGCGGGGCGACAAGAGGAGTTGGGATATGCCGATGAGCGATAAGGATCAGGATCTAGACGGGCTTGGCGCGTTCTTTGACGCCGCCCGCGCCCATTCCCCCGCGCCCTCACCGGACTTGCTGGCGCGCGTCCTCAGCGATGCCGAGGCCGAACAGGTCTGGATCACCCGCCGCGCGCAGGCCGCCACGGAGGCGCCGCGCGCCGGACTGCTGGAGCAACTCTATCGTCTATTGGGGGGATGGCCTGCGATGGCGGGGCTGACAACGGCGATCGTGGCAGGCGTCTGGATCGGCACCGCGCTGCCCGAGGGCGTGTCAAGTGGCGCCGAAGCGGCCTATCTGGTCGATATCACACCCGAAGCGGTGTTCGAACTGGCAGGGGATTTTTGATGGCAGAGCAGCAGAACACGGGGCGACCCAACCCTTGGGTGCGGGCACTTCTGGTGGGCTCTCTGGCGCTCAACCTCGCGGTGGCGGGGCTGGCGGCAGGCTGGGTGCTGCGCCATGGCGGCGACCACGCAGGGCATCACCCCTCACGGCTTGATATGGTGGGCGGGCCGCTCACCCGCGCGCTCTCGGACGAGGACCGCCGCGAGATTGGCCGCGCGATGCGCGAAAAGTGGCGGGCGCGCGCAAACACGAGCCCCGGTATCGGGGAAAGTTTCGACGCGCTCGTGGTCGACCTGCGCGCCGTGCCTTTCGACGCGGACCGCGTGGCAGCACAGATGCGCGCGCAACGCGACGGCTTTGCCGCACGGTTCGAGATGGGCCAAGAGGTGCTCTTGACGCATCTTGCCGCCATGTCCGATGCCGACCGAGCCGCTTATGCCGACCGGCTCGAGGCGCAGATCGCCGCCTATCGCGCCAAACGCGAGAAACACATGAAGGACTGACGCGCCTTAGCCGCGCCGTAGGGTGCGCGGCGTGGTGCCATATTGCCGACGCAGCGCCCGGGTCAGCGCCGCAGGCGATTCATAGCCCGAGCGCAGCGCAATTTCCGCCATACCCAGACGCGTATTCTCGACCAGCTTGCGCGCGGCTGCCAATCGCAGATGGCGATACACCGTCCCCGGCGGCGCACCAAGGCCCGCCCGAAACCGCCGATCCAGCGTGCGCGGCTGGCACGACAGCCGCCGCGCCAGATCGCTCAGCGACAGGGGCCGTTCGACATTGTCCCGCATCAGTCCCAACGCCCGCCGCAAGAGCGGATCGCCCACCGCCGCATCCTCGCGCGCCGGGGTCACAGGCGGATCGCCATGCAGGAACAGCGCCTCTACGTCCAGCCGCACCGCCATCCCCAGATGATCGCTGATCAAGCCCAGCGTGAGATCGAGCGCCGACATCGCCCCCGCACAGGTCATCCGCGCCCCGTCACGCAGGACGCGCGCGCGTTCCGGTGTGACCGCCAGAAATCGCTCGGTAAAGGCATCGAGCAGGTCCCAATGCACCGTCGCCCGCCGTCCGTCCAATAGCCCCGCAGAGGCCAGCAGCCAGGGACCGGCATCCAGCCCCACCGTCACCCCCGCCCGCCGCGCCGCGCCCTGCAACGCGCGCCGCGTGGCGGCGCTGTCGTGCCGGTCGTGATCGTAACTCGCCAGCACAAAGAGGTAATCGCAATGGGTCAGCGCCCCCAGCCCGCCATGCGCCAGAACCTCGATTCCGCTGGACGAGCGCGCAGGCCCGCCATCCAGCGTGAGAATCTGCCAGTCGAACCCGCGCCGCGGCCCCAGCGTATTGGCGGCGCGCAACGGCTCCAGACAATTCGCAAGGCACAGGTTCGAGAACCTGTCAAAGAGCAGGAGCGCGATACGCACAGGGGCGCCTGATGATTTTGTCCATTCCGGCATGATTATTGTCTTATACCGCACACTCAATCGATCTGCCAGCGCGCTAGGCTCGGGCCAACACCAAAACCGGAGGATGCCATGCCGCTCACCATGAACCGCGAGGTTTTCATCACCTGTGCCGTTACCGGATCGGGGGCCACGCAGGACAAAAGCCCGCATGTCCCCCGCTCGCCCAAAGAGATCGCCGAGAGCGCGATTGCCGCCGCCAAGGCCGGAGCGGCAATCGTGCATTGCCATGTGCGCGACCCCGAAACCGGCGCGCCGTCGCGCGATCCCAGGCTCTTTCGCGAGTTGACCGACCGCATCCGTGACAGCGACACCGATGTTGTGCTCAACCTGACGGCAGGCATGGGGGGCGACATGATCTTTGGCGATGTCGAATCCCCCCTGCCCCTCTCGCCCAAGGGCACCGATATGGCAGGGGCGACCGAGCGTGTGGCCCATGTTGCCGAATGTCTGCCCGAAATCTGCACGCTCGACTGCGGCACGATGAATTTCGCCGAAGCCGATTACGTGATGACCAATACCCCCGGCATGTTGCAGGCCATGGGCCGGATGATGACAGACCTGGGCGTGAAGCCGGAAATCGAGGCCTTTGACACGGGCCACCTCTGGTACGCCAAGCAACTGGTCAAGGATGGCATTCTGGAACCCGATGCGCTGGTGCAGCTCTGCATGGGCGTGCCGTGGGGGGCTCCCGACGATCTCAACACCTTCATGGCGATGGTCAACAACGTGCCCGAAAACTGGACCTTTTCCGCCTTTTCACTGGGCCGCCACCAGATGCCCTATGTCGCCGCCTCGGTGCTGGCAGGCGGGCATGTGCGCGTGGGGCTCGAGGATAATCTCATGCTCGACCGTGGCGTTCTCGCCACCAATGCGCAACTCGTGGAAAAAGCAAAGGGCATCATCGAGGGCTTGGGCGCGCGCCTCATGACCCCCGCCGAAGTCCGCCAGAAACTGCGCCTCACCAAACGGGCGCCGCGCGGATGAGCCAGCGCATCGTGATCACCGGCGGCGCGTCGGGGATCGGGCAGTGCCTGGCCGAACGCTTTGCCGCGCGCGGCGACCGGGTGGCGATTTGCGATGCCGATGGCGCGGCGGTGGCGCGGATGCAGGCCGACCACCCCGCCATGATCGCGCATCAGGCCGATGTCACCGATGAGGCGCAGATGTCCGCCTTTCTGGGCGATGTCGAGGCCGCATGGGGCGGGGCCGACGTTCTCTGCGCCAATGCCGGCACCGGCGGCCCCGCAGGCCGGATCGAGGAACTGGACTACGCCGCGTGGCAGGCCTGCGTCGGCGTCAACCTCTTTGGTGCCTTCCTGGCGTGCCGGTGGGCAGCGCGGGTGATGCGGACGCAAGGATCGGGGCTGATCCTGATCACCTCCTCCACCTCCGGCCTGCACGGCGTGCCTTACCGCACGCCCTATGTAGCCGCCAAATGGGGGCTGGTGGGGCTGACCAAGACACTGGCGATGGAGCTTGGCCCGGCGGGCGTGCGCGTCAACGCCATTGCCCCCGGCGCGGTCGAAGGCCCGCGCATGGAACGGGTCGTTGAAATGGAGGCCCGCGCCTCGGGCCGGACCGAGGATGAGGTGCGCAACCTTTATGCGCGCGGCACCAGCCTGCGCACATGGGTCACGGCGGATGATCTGGCGGATATGGCGCTTTTCCTCGCCTCCCCCGCCGCAAGCAAGATAACGGGCCAGATCCTGGCCGTAGACGGACATACGGAGAGCATGGTGTGATGACGAAAACAGCAGCAATCATCGGCGGCGGTGTGATCGGCGGCGGCTGGGCCGCGCGCTTTCTTCTGAACGGCTGGGATGTGCGGGTGTTCGACCCCGATCCCGAGGCCGCGCGCAAAATCGACGCGGTCTTGGCCAACGCCCGCCACGCCCTGCCCATGCTCTATGACGTGGCCCTCCCTCCGGAGGGCAAGCTCAGCTTTCACTCCACCATGTCCGAGACCGTCAAGGGCGCGGACTGGATTCAGGAAAGCGTGCCCGAACGGCTGGAACTCAAGCGCAAGGTCTTTCAGACCCTTCAGGAACATTGCGACCCGGCCGCGATCATCGGCTCCTCCACCTCCGGCTTCAAACCCTCGGAACTGCAGGGCTGCGCGACCCGGCCCGAGCAGATTGTCGTGACGCACCCGTTCAACCCGGTCTATCTCTTGCCGCTGATCGAACTGGTCACGACAGAGAAAAATACCCCCGCCCTCATCGCCCGCGCCAAGGATATTCTCACCTCGCTCGGCCATTTTCCCTTGCATGTGCAAAAGGAAATCGACGCCCACATCGCGGATCGCTTTCTCGAGGCCGTGTGGCGCGAGGCGCTCTGGCTCATCAAGGATGGCATCGCCACGACCGAGGAAATCGACAACGCCATCCGCTACGGCTTTGGCCTGCGGTGGGGGCAGATGGGCCTGTTTGAAACCTACCGCATCGCGGGCGGCGAGGCGGGAATGAAACATTTCATCGACCAGTTCGGTCCCTGCCTCTCCTGGCCCTGGACAAAACTCATGGACGTGCCGGAGCTGACCGAAGAGCTGGCCCAGATGATCGCCGATCAATCCGACGCGCAATCGGGCCATCTGACGATCCGCGAATTGGAACGCAAGCGCGACAACAACCTTGTCGCCATGCTGCGCGCCCTGCGCCAACAGGGCAATGCGGCGGGACGGCTGATCAACGCGCATCAGCAAACGATCAAGACCACCCTCACCGATGGTCCGCCCATCACGAGCGCCCGCCGGGTGATCCCCGCCGACTGGACCGATTACAACGGCCACATGAACGAGGGGCGCTTTGGCCAGCTTTTCAGCGATGCCGCCGATGCGGTGATGACCCATGTCGGGGCCGATGCCGACTATATCGCGGGTGGTCTCAGCTATTTCACCGTCGAGAACACCATCAGCTTTCTGGCCGAGGCCCATGCTGGCGAGCGTGTCCGGGTCGAAACGCGCGTGACCCAAGGCGAAGGAAAGAAACTCCGCTGCTTTCACGAAATGAAACGCGAGAGCGACGGTGCGCTTCTGGCCACTTCCGACCAGTTCATGCTGCATGTCGATCTGCAAACCCGCAAATCCTGCGCTCCGCGCGCCGATGTGCTGGCGCGGGTCGAAGCATTGGCCAAGCTGCACCAGGAGGCGTGAGATGCATTTCGGACTGACCGACGAACAGGAAATGATCGTCTCGACCGTGCGCAGCTTTGTCGAGAATGAAATCTATCCGCATGAAGCCCTCGTCGAGCGCACCGGCGAGGTGCCGCCCGAGGTGGCACAGGCCATCAAGCAGAAAACCATCGACCTTGGATTCTACGCCTGCAACTTTCCTGAATCCGCGGGCGGCGCGGGGCTGAGCCATCTCGAATTCGCCCTTGTCGAGCGCGAACTCGGGCGCGGCTCCATGGCGCTCACGCATTTCTTTGGCCGCCCACAGAATATTCTGATGGCCTGCAAGGGCGAACAGATCGAGCGCTATCTGCACCCTGCCGTGCGCGGCGAGCGGATGGATGCCCTCGCCATGACCGAACCGGGCGCCGGATCGGATGTGCGCGGCATGCAATGCGCGGCGCGACGCGACGGCGGCGATTGGGTGCTGAACGGCACCAAGCATTTCATCTCGGGCGCCGATCATGCCGATTTCGTCATCGTCTTTGTCGCCACCGGCGAGGATCAGACCGACAAGGGCCCGAAAAAGCGCATCACCACCTTCCTCGTGGATCGCGGCACACCCGGCTTCACCATCCGCGACGGCTATAGATCCGTCAGCCACCGGGGCTACAAGAACATGGTGCTGGAATTCGACGACTGCCGCCTGCCCGATGCCCAGGTTCTGGGCGAGGTCGACGGCGGTTTCGCGGTGATGAACGAATGGCTCTATGCCACCCGCATTACCGTGGCCACCATGGCCGTGGGCCGCGCGCGCCGCTGTTTCGACCACGCGCTCAGCTACGCGGCAGAGCGGGAACAATTCGGGCAGGCGATTGGCAAGTTCCAAGGCATCAGCTTTCAACTGGCCGATATGGTCACCGAGATCGACGCCGCCGACCTCTTGACGCTCAACGCCGCGTGGCGGCTCGATCAGGGGCTGCCCGCCAACCGCGAAATCGCCAGCGCCAAGCTCTATGCCTCCGAAATGCTGGCCCGCGTCACCGATGCCACGCTGCAAATCCATGGCGGCATGGGGCTGATGGACGACCTGCCCATCGAGCGCTTCTGGCGCGATGCAAGGGTCGAACGCATCTGGGACGGCACGTCCGAGATCCAACGCCACATCATCAGCCGCGAGATGCTGCGGCCCTTGGGCGCATGAACGGTATCGCCGCCTGCGGCGTCGAACCGGCGGGGGGCGCCGCCCCCCGGACCCCCCGAGGTATTTTAAGCCAGATGAATGAGGCGCACCCCCTGCCCGAAGAGAGCAGGGGGCTTCACCTGGCGCGGTCATCGGCTCCTCAGCCTGTACCGCCGCACCAGCTTGCCGCAGAAACGTTAACCAAACCCTTCATCTGGCCCAAAATACCTCGGGGTGAATGGCCCGCAGGGCCAGAGGGGCAGCGCCCCTTGCCTTTCCAGAGTGCCCGCACATGACCCAAAACCTCTCCCGCCTGCTGCGTCCCGCCTCCATCGCCGTGATCGGCGGCGGCACCTGGTGCGCCAATCTCATCCGGCAATGCGCGGCCATGGGGTTTGCCGGGCCGGTCTGGCCGGTGCATCCCACCAAGCCCGAAATCGGCGGCGCACGCGCCTATTCCACGCTTGCCTCCCTGCCCGGCGTGCCTGATGCGGTCTTTGTCGGCGTCAACCGCGACGCGACGATTGCCACCGTGGCAGAGCTGCGCGCGATGGGCGCAGGTGGGGCGGTCTGCTTTGCCGCAGGCTTTCTCGAGGCCGAGGCAGAGCTGGGCGATGGCGCGGCCATGCAGGCGCGGCTTCTGGAGGCTGCGGGCGATATGCCCATCGTCGGCCCCAACTGCTATGGTTTCGTCAATTATCTCGATGGCGCGCTTCTCTGGCCCGATCAACATGGCGGGCAACGCTGCACGAGCGGTGTGGCGATCCTCACGCAAAGCTCGAACATCGCGATCAACCTCAGCATGCAGGCGCGCGGTCTGCCGATTGCTTACCTCATGACGGCGGGCAATCAGGCCCAGCTTGGCCTTGCGGACCTCGGCCGCGCGCTATTGGACGATCCCCGCGTCACCGCCCTTGGCCTGCATATCGAAGGGGTGGGGGATCTGCGCGCCTTCGAGGCATTGGCCGAGGCCGCGCGCGCGGCTGGCAAGCCCATCGTCGCTCTGAAATCAGGGCGCTCGGATCAGGCGCGCGCCGCCACGCAATCGCACACCGCCTCGCTCGCGGGCAGCGGCGCGGGGGCGGCGGCGCTCTTGGCGCGGCTCGGCATCGCGCAGGTTACCTCTTTGCCTCAGATGCTGGAAACCCTGAAACTCCTGCATTTCGCAGGCCCCCTGCCCGGCAATGCCGTGGTTTCGATTTCGTGCTCGGGCGGCGAGGCCAGCCTGATGGCCGACACAGCCCTTGACCATGCCATTACCCTGCCACCGCTCACCCCCTCTCAGGCCAGCGCCCTGCGCGCCGCACTCGGGCCACGGGTGGCGCTCGCCAACCCGCTCGACTACCACACGTTCATCTGGGGCGACGTGCCCGCCATGACCGCCACCTTTGCTGCCGCGCTGGAGGGCCCCGCCGACATCGGTGTGATGATCGCTGATTTTCCGCGCCCCGACCGCTGCGATCCCGCCGCTTGGGACTGCATATTCGAGGCCGGCGCAGAAGCGCGACGCCGGGTGGGCAAGCCGCTCGCGCTCATCGCGACCCTGCCGGATTGCCTGTCCGAGGCTATGGCAGAGCGCGCCATCGCAAGCGGTTTGATCCCTCTGGCCGGGCTGGATGACGGTCTCACCGCCATCGCCCATGCCGCATGGCTGGGACAGGCGCGCGCCACACCGGCCCCCCTGCTCCTGCCGGGAACCCCCACGCAGCCCCACACCCTGACCGAGGCCGAGGCCAAGGCCGCGCTCGCCGCCCATGGTCTGCGCATCCCGCAAGCCCGCCGCGCCGCCTCTGCTGCCGAACTCTCGGAAATCCTCACCGCCATGCCCCTCCCGCTGGTCATCAAGGCCGAAGGGCTGGCGCACAAGACCGAAGCCGGCGGCGTGCTCTTCCTCCGCGAGGTCGGGGAGATCCCCGAGGCGCTGGCCAAGGCGGTCGCCATGCCTTGTCAAAGCTGGCTGATCGAAGAGATGGTTGCAGACCCCGTCGCCGAACTCTTGATCGGCGTGCTGCGCGACCCGGCGCATGGGTTCGTGCTGACGCTGGGCGCGGGTGGCACACTGACGGAGATCCTGCGCGATACCACCTGCCTGCTCTTGCCCGTCACGGAACCCGAGATTGACAGGGCCCTGAACCACCTGCGCCTTGCGCCGCTGCTTCATGGCTATCGCGGCCAGCCAGCGGCAGACCGCGCCGCGATACTGCGGGCCGTCATGGCCGTGCAGGACTATGTCATCACCCATGCCGCCTGTCTGGAAGAGGTGGAAATCAACCCGCTCCTCTGCACCGCGTCGGACGCGGTCGCGGTGGATGCGCTCATCACAAAGGGAGAGAGACCATGACCGACACCCCCATTCGCATCGAACGCAATGGTGCCGTGCTCGAGGTGACACTGGACCGCCCCCGCGCCAATGCCATCGACGCCGCCACCAGCCGCATCATGGGCGAGGTATTCCGCGACTTTCGCGACGATCCCGCCCTGCGCGTGGCGATCCTGACCGGCGCGGGCGAGAAATTCTTTTGCCCCGGCTGGGATCTCAAATCCGCCGCCGAAGGCGAGGCGCCCGATAGCGATTACGGCGTCGGCGGCTTTGGCGGGCTGCAAGAGTTGCGCGGGCTGAACAAGCCGGTGATTGCGGCCATCAACGGCATTGCCTGCGGCGGCGGGCTGGAACTGGCGCTGTCGGCAGACATCATACTGGCCGCCGAACATGCCACCTTTGCCCTGCCCGAAATCCGCTCGGGCACCGTGGCCGATGCCGCCAGTATCAAGCTGCCCAAGCGCATCCCCTATCACATCGCGATGGAGCTTTTGATCACGGGCCGCTGGTTCGATGCAAAAGAGGCCGCGCATTGGGGGCTGGTCAATCATATCCACCCCGCCGATCGCTTGATGGCCGAAGCGCGCGCCATGGCCCAGACCATCGCCAGCGGCCCGCCGCTTGTCTATGCCGCGATCAAGGAAATCGTGCGCGAAGCCGAGGCGATGCGCTTTCAGGATGCGATGAACCGCATCACCCGGCGACAGTTCGAGACGGTGGATATCCTCTATGCCTCAGAGGATCAGAAAGAGGGCGCGCGCGCCTTTGCCGAAAAACGCGATCCGGTCTGGAAGGGGCGCTGAGGGCGGGTGTCTGACGCGCAGGTAACGCGCCTCAAATCCGCCCGAACACAGCCGCCAGAATCTCTTCCAGACGCGCGGCATCCTCTTGTGTAAAGGCATCCGGTTGATCGCTGTCGATGTCGAAAACCGCGATCAGTCGGCCCGCCCCGTCACGCACCGGAAGGACAATCTCCGAGCGCGTGGAACTCGCGCAGGCGATATGCCCCGGAAAGGCATCGACATCCGGCACCAGTTGCACCACGCCCGTGCGCGCCGCCGCCCCACACACCCCGCGTGAAAACGGGATGCTCAGGCATCCATGCCCCCCCTGATAGGGGCCGATCTTGAGCATTTCTGGTGCCGTGACGCGGTAAAATCCGGTCCAGTCAAACCGGTCATCGGCATGATGCACCTCGCACACCACCGTGGCCATGAGCGCAACGGCGTCGCTCTCCCCTTCGGTGAGCGCGGCAATGGTCCGGGCAATATGGTCATAGTCGATCCGCATGGCAGCCATATGCCACGCCCCGACGCCCAAGGCCAGAGGCTGCGTGCGCCATCGGGTTGCATCCCCGGTCCGGCCATGGCAGAGACGCGCCCCGAATACGAATCCGACATAGACTATAAGGAAAACGACACATGCCCCGGCTGAGCCTGCACCGCAACGTGACCCGCGATCTGGAACCGCTGGCGCGCCTTTTGACCGACAAGGAGGATCTCGCGCTTATCAATCCGCAGGCCAGCCATCCCTTTGACGCGCGCGAATGGGCGCTGAAATGGGTGGGCGATCTCGAAGACGAGACCTTCTATCTGCGGGATGAGGACGGGCGCGACGTCGGCTTTTTCGCGCTGCGCGTTGGCATCGGCCCCGAGGTGCGCCACCTCACCTATGTCTTTGTCGAAGAGAGCATGCGCGGTGGCACCGGCGAGGTGCTCTTGTCCATGGCCGAGGATGCCGCGCGTCAGCTCAACGCGCTGACGATGACGCTCAAGGTCGAACTCGACAACGCGCCGGCCCTCAATCTTTACCGCAAAGCAGGATACGAGGAACTGTCGCGCCGCCGGGGCATGGCCACGATGCGGCGCGATCTCGAAGCGGCGTGAACCGGATCACATCCGTTCAATCGCAATGGCCGTGCCCTCGCCGCCGCCGATGCAGATGGCGGCCACGCCACGCCGCAGCCCGCGCGTCTCAAGCGCATTGAGCAACGTCACCATGATCCGCGCGCCAGAGGCGCCAATCGGATGACCCAGCGCGCAGGCACCACCATTGACGTTGAGCCGCTCGCGCGCCACGCCCATCTCGTGCATGAAGGCCATGGGCACCACGGCGAAGGCTTCGTTCACCTCCCACAGATCGACATCGTTCACGTCCCAACCCAGACCATCCAAGAGCTTGCGTGCCGCAGGCACAGGCGCGGTGGTAAAGAGGCCCGGCGCCTGTGCATGGCTGGCATGCCCCATGATCCGCGCGCGGATGCGCAAGCCCTGCGCCTCTGCCGCGCCGCGCGAGGCCAGCACCAGCGCCGCAGCCCCATCGCTGATCGAGCTGGAATTGGCCGCCGTCACAGTGCCCTCGGCGCGAAACGCCGGTTTCAGCGTCGGGATCTTTTCAGGCCGCGCCTTGGCCGGTTGCTCGTCTGCGGAAATCACCACCTCGCCCTTGCGCCCCCGCACCGTGACCGGGGTAATCTCGCGCGCGAAGGCACCGCTCGCCTGCGCCGCCAGTGCCCCCTCCAAAGAGGCCAGGGCATAAGCATCCTGCGCCTCGCGGGTGAATTGAAACGCCTCGGCGCAATCCTCGGCAAAGGTGCCCATCAGACGCCCCTTGTCATAGGCATCCTCGAGCCCGTCGAGAAACATATGATCGACCACCTGCGCATGGCCCAGCCGGGCGCCCCCCCGCATCTTGGGCAAGAGATAGGGCGCGCCCGACATCGATTCCATGCCCCCCGCGAGCATCACCTGCGCATGGCCCAGCGCGATCTGGTCGAATGCCATCATCGCGGCCTTCATCCCTGATCCGCACATCTTGTTGAGCGTGGTGGCGGGCACCTCTTCGCCCAAGCCCCCCAGAAATCCTGCCTGCCGCGCCGGGGCCTGCCCCTGCCCCGCAGGCAGCACACAGCCCATCAAGACCTCGTCGACGGTTTCGGCCCCCGCATCCAGCAGTGCGGCACGAATCGCAGCGCCCCCCAGCTCCGCCGCGGGCACCCCATCGAAATCCCCCTGAAATCCGCCCATGGGCGTGCGCGCCGCCCCTGCGATCACCACATCATGCATCTTTGCCTCCTCGCAAATCCTGATCCTGCATACCGAATGGTAAGGAATTGGGTCTAGCGTGCCCTGTATTACTACGTATCGCGCCGGAGGCACCATGAACTTGCACGCCACTCACCATCCCGACCTGACCATCATCACCGTAGCCGAGGCGCGGATCGACGCCGCCGCCGCCATTCGGTTCAAGGACGCCATGCGCGCCGCCACCGCCACAGGGGCGGGGCCGGTTGTGCTCGATCTGGGCAATGTCACCTTTGTCGACTCGAGCGGTCTTGGCGCCATCGTCGCCGCGATGAAACAGATGGGCGGCGACCGGCGGCTTGACCTGGCCTGCCTCACCCCCGATGTGGCCAAGGTGTTTCGCCTCACCCGGATGGATACGGTTTTCACCATCCATGACGATCTGCGCATGCTCAATACCCGCGCGACAGGGTAATTCGCCACGATGGAGCATCCCTTGCCCCCCACCAAAGGCCGCGCGCGGTGATCCCCGGAACCACGGCACAGCGCCTCTCGCTCAGCACCCCGGCATCGGATCTCGCGGTGCGCGCGGTGCTAGCGCGCATCCGGCGCTGGCTGCACGCCCGCGCCCTGACAGACGAGGATCGTGGCACCGTCGAACTCGTGCTGGCCGAGGCGCTGAACAACATCGTCGAACATGCCTATCCGGCGGATACCCCCGGCGAGATACGCCTAGACCTCGCGCTTGATCTGACCCGGCTTGTCTGTGTGCTCAGCGACCACGGCACGGCCCTGCCCGGCCTGCGCGCCCCCGATGGCATCCTGCCCGCGCATGACGTCGCGCGCGACGCCTTGCCCGAGGGCGGATTTGGCTGGTTCCTGATTCGCGACCTTGCCGACCGGGTCGACTATCGCCGCGCCGCAGGATGGAACCACCTGAGCGTGGAATTCCGCCGCGCCCCGCTCTGATACAACCCTGGGATCAGGCCGCCGCAATCTTACCTTATTCCGGGCCAACTCACGCCGCAGAGCCCCCGCATACACTAGACTGTAGCTGCATATGGCTTCCCTCGGCGTCGCGTGTAATTGCCCCCACCCAGCGCGCGGCGTCGAGGCTTATCTCCTCCCCCAATTGGCAAATCCGCAAACTCCGCCTAGTGTCCGCGCATCACGGACACAAGGACACCCCATGCGCGACTTTCACACGCCCGGCCGTTCGGCCACCTTCGCCACCAACGGAATGTGCGCCACTTCGCACCCGCTCGCGGCCAAGACCGCCATCGACATTCTCGAACGCGGCGGCAACGCCATGGACGCGGCCATCGCAGGCGCGGTGCTGTTGGGCATTTGCGAACCCCAGATGACCGGCATCGGCGGCGATTGCTTTGTCCTCTTCACCAAACCGGGCGATCCCACCATCCACGCGCTCAACGGCTCTGGCCGCGCGCCCGCCGGGGCCTCTGCCGCCGCCCTGCGCGCGGCGGGCCATGAAACAGTGCCGCTCCAGAGCGCGCATGCCGTCACTGTCCCCGGTGCCATCGACGCCTTTTGCCGCCTCAGCGCCGATCACGGGCGGCTTGGCCTAGATACCCTGCTCGCCCCCACCATCCGCTACGCCGAAGAGGGCGTGCCAGTGGCCCCCCGCGTGGCGTTCGACTGGCCCACCGCCGGCGCTGCGCTTCAGGGGCATGGCCTCACCCATTTCATGCCCGCGGGCACGCCCCCCAAGGCAGGCCAGATGTTCCGCGCTCCCGGCCAGGCCGAGGTTTTGCGCCGCGTCGCCCGTGATGGGCGCGCCGCCTTTTACGAAGGCGAAGTGGCCGACGACATCATCGCCACGCTCAATGCCTTGGGCGGCACCCATCAGGCCGCAGATTTCGCCACTCAGCGCTGCGACTACACGACTCCCGTCCGCGGCGATTACAAAGGCGCCAACCTGGTCGAGCATCCGCCAAACGGCCAAGGCGCCACCGCGATCCTGCTGCTCAACATACTGAAAAATTTCGATATTGCAGGCATGGACCCGTTTGGCGCAGAGCGCGTGCATATCGAGGCCGAGGCCACCAAACTGGCCTATGACGCGCGCAACCGCTTCATTGCCGATCCCGATCACATGCGCAAACTGGATCACATGCTCTCAGAGGCAACAGCGGCGAAACTGGCCGCGCTGATTGATCCCAACCGCGCCATGGCCGCCGCCAAACCCCTGACCGAGGCGGTGCACCGCGACACGATCTACATCACCGTGGTCGATCGCGACCGCATGGCGGTGTCGCTGATCTATTCCATCTTCCACGGCTTCGGCTCGGGCATCGCCTCCGAGAAATTCGGCGTGCTGCTGCAAAACCGCGGCGCGGGCTTTACGCTGGAAGAGGGGCATCCCAACGAATTCGGCGGCGGCAAACGCCCGATGCACACGATCATCCCCGGCATGTTGGCCGAGAATGGCCGCGTGACCATGCCCTTTGGCGTGATGGGTGGCTCTTATCAGTCAACAGGGCATGCGCGGCTTGTGTCGAACCTGCGCGATTTCGGAATGGACCCGCAATCCGCCATCGACGCGCCGCGCGCCTTCGCCGATCCTCTGGGCCTCAACCTCGAGCGCGGCTATGGCGATGACGTGGCGCAAACCCTTGCCGATATGGGGCACGAAATCCTGCGGATGCCCGGCCCCATCGGCGGCGCACAGGCGATCTATATCCACGAGGACGGCGTGCTTGAGGGCGGCAGCGACCCGCGCAAGGATGGCTGCGCGCTTGGCTATTGAGCAGGGGCGTAGGGTGGGTGCAAACCCACCCTCAACCGCTCAATTCAGTTGGAAATGCAGCGGGTAATGCCCGTCCTCGAACGGTCCGAAGAGATCGGGGATATCGGGATGTCCCACCGGCTCGCCGGAATAATCCGCCACGAGGTTCTGTTCGCTGACATAGGCCACGTAATAGCTCTGCTCGTTTTCCGCGAGCAGATGATAGAACGGCTGTTCCTTGGATGGGCGGCTATCCTCGGGAATCGAGGCATACCATTCCTCGGTATTCGAGAATTGCGGATCGACGTCAAAGATCACCCCGCGAAACGGGTGCTTCTTGTGACGGACCACCTGGCCCAGATGATATTTTGCACGTGTTTTAATCATATCGCGTTTGCCCCTACCTATGGATTGTAAACCTTTCAAGGGTGGTTTGTCCAACAGTCGGCTGAAACATACGGGAAACAGTCTGTGAGCATGCGCGTGACAGCGCCACAGCACGAAACCCCTGTGAATTCGTGATTTCCCCCAGCCAGAGTTTCCGGTAAACTGCCTGAAAAAAGAGAGCGAGAGGCAAATGAGCAGAACTCTTCGCGCGTTCATGGTGTTGTTTGTGCTGGCGTCTTGCGGCGGCGGCAATGGCTATGGCACCGCGCCGCGCAATCTGGACCACGCATGCGCCATTCTGGACGAGCGCCCCGAATACGCCCGCGCCTTCCGCGCGACAGAGCGGAAATGGGGCGTGCCCGCCAATGTTCTGATGGCCACCATCTATCAGGAAAGCAAGTTCATCAGCGACGCGCGCACGCCATTCCGCTGGACCCTTGGGGTGATTCCCACCGGTCGTGTCAGCTCTGCCTATGGCTATAGCCAGGCACTTGATGGCACGTGGGAAGAGTATCAGCGCGAGACCGGCCGCTTTGGCGCGCGCCGCACGGATATCGGCGATGCCACGGATTTCATGGGCTGGTATATGGCGAAATCCAATCAGAGCCTCGGCATCCCGCTCACGGATGCGCGCAACCAGTATCTTGCCTATCACGACGGTCGCACCGGCTTTGCCCGCGGCAGCTACAACAGCAAGCCGTGGCTGCTGCGCGTCGCCGACAGTGTCGAAGTGCGGTCACAGACCTACCGCGCGCAGCTTGGCACCTGTTCCCTTGGCCGTGGCCTGATCTGAGCAAGGCAGAGCCCGCCTTGCGGGCTCAGCGGTCTATCCGCATTCGATCCTTGCCGGGAATGACGAAACTCTCGTCATTGAGCCGCACATCCCGCTGCATATCACCCAGAACCACCGTGGTCTGGCTACCGCTGCCGTCATGGATCACCCATTGGCGCAATTCGACCGGGCTGCCGGTAAAGACAAGGTCAATGCTGCCATATTCGGGGTTGGCCGGGTCCTGCGCGCGCACCGTGGTCGAGGTGCCGTCGCTCGCGTGCCCCACCACCATCCGCTCGCGCGTGAGATCCACATTGCGCGCAAGGATGATCTTGAGCGGTGTGCGGTTGAGCGGATAACCCACCGGCCCGTCATTCGACCGCGGATCAATGACGCCCACCGTATCGCCATCGGCCACAACCAGCGCTTCTTCGGGCGGGTCATATTCGAACCGCACCCGACCGGGGCGCTTGATCAGAATCCGCCCCGTGCTGATCGTTCCATCCTCGTTGATCTGGGTAAACGCGCCTTGGGCCGTGCGCAGATCGTTGAGATAGCTGGAAATTTCCCGCAACGAAAGCTTTTCCGCCGCCGCCGGGAGGGCCATCGCCGCCCAAAGAGCGGGGACCATGAGAAAACGCATCGTGTTCATACCCTTCAGATAAGACGCCCCGCGCGGGATTGCACCTGCGCGGGGCGTAAATTTTTCGTGGCTGAGCGACCTGCCGCCGCCTATTGCGGCTCCGGAACCAGCACCTCGCGCTTGCCGACGTGGTTCGAGGCGCTGACCACCCCCTCATCCTCCATCTGCTCGACCAGGCGCGCGGCCTTGTTATAGCCAATCGCCAGTTTCCGCTGGATATAAGAGGTGGAACACTTGCGATCCTTGATCACGATCGCCACCGCCTGATCATAGAGCAGGTCGTCACCCTCTGCCCCGCTCCCCGACGAGAGCCCCAGCACCGCATCAATGCTCTCGGCCTTGTCCTCATCGGGGCCTTGCAGCACCGATCCCACATAGGTCGGCGGGCCATAGGCCTTGAGGTGATTGACCACCTCCTCCACCTCTTCATCGCTCACAAACGGGCCATGGCAGCGCGTGATCTTGCCGCCCCCGGCCATATAGAGCATGTCGCCCATACCCAGGAGCTGCTCGGCCCCCATCTCGCCCAGAATGGTGCGGCTGTCGATTTTCGATGTCACCTGAAACGAAATCCGCGTCGGGAAATTCGCCTTGATCGTGCCGGTGATCACATCGACCGACGGGCGCTGCGTCGCCATGATGAGGTGAATACCGCTCGCCCGCGCCATCTGTGCCAGACGCTGAATACAGGCCTCGATCTCCTTGCCCGCGACCATCATCAGGTCGGCCATCTCGTCGACGATCACGACGATATAGGGCATCTTCTCGGGCGCGAATTCCTCGGTCTCGAAGACCGGCTCGCCGGTGTCGTCGTCAAACCCGGTCTGCACCGTCCGGCTGAACATCTCGCCTTTCTTGAGCGCCTCATCGACCCGACCGTTGTAGCCGTCAATGTTGCGCACGCCCATCTTGGACATCTTGCGATAGCGGTCCTCCATCTCGGCCACCACCCATTTGAGCGCGACCACCGCCTTTTTCGGGTCGGTCACCACGGGGGACAACAGATGCGGAATCCCGTCATAGACGCTCAGTTCCAGCATCTTGGGGTCGATCATGATCAACCGGCATTCCTCGGGCGTCAGCTTGTAGAGCAGGCTCAGGATCATCGTGTTGATCGCCACCGATTTGCCCGAGCCGGTGGTGCCGGCAATGAGCAGGTGCGGCATCTTCGCGAGGTTGGCCACAATCGGATCGCCGCCAATGTCCTTGCCAAGCGCAAGCGGCAGCTTCTGATTGCCATCGCCATAGGCCCGGCTCGACAGGATTTCGCGAAAGCCCACCATCTCGCGGTTGTCATTGGGCAATTCGATGCCAATGACCGACCGCCCCGGCACCGTGGACACCCGCGCGCTCAGCGCCGACATCGACCGCGCAATGTCATCCGCCAGGCCGATCACCCGGCTTGCCTTGAGGCCCGGTGCCGGCTCCAGTTCGTACATCGTGACCACGGGGCCTGGGCGCACGCTTACGATCTCGCCCTTCACACCGTAATCGTCGAGCACGTTTTCCAGCATCCGCGCATTCTCTTCCAGCGACTCGTCGCTCAGATGATGGCGCTGAATCTGCTCGGGGTCCGCCAACAGGCTGAGCGGCGGCAATTCATACACCGGCTGTGCCGGGCTATCGAACTTCAGTGTCGGCTGCGCCTCGGCCATGGCCCGCGAAGACGGCTGCATGGGCTTGCGCGGCGCGTGCTGCACCACCTTGCGCGGCTCCGGCACGGGAATCCGCGGCGCAGGTGCGGCCAACTCGGGCGCCTCATCCTGCCCGAACGACTCGATCATCGCATCAAAATCGTCGTCCTCGGTCAAATCCACCATCGGGGCGGCCATGCTTGCGGGTGCGTTCATGCGCAACGGCGGCTCGGCCCGCAGCGGTGTCTGGCTCGCATGACGCGCCGTCAGGGGCGGCTCGGGGGGCAACACCCCGCGCGGCGCTGTGTTCAGGATCAGCGGATCGGGGCCACGGCCACGGCCCTTGGTCAGCGGGGCCACCGACTCGATGCGCACCGCCGGGCTCTGGCGCACCCGCGCCTTGATCACATCGGAAATCTTGGCCCGGATGCGATCATCGCCGGGCATCTCGGCCTCGCCCTCATAGGTCGCGGGCTCGACCAGTTCCGGCTCGGGCATGACATCGGGCTTGCGCATCAGCATCGGCATCCGTGCCAGCAATCCGCCCGGTTTTTCCACTGGCTGCGCGGCCTTGGGCGCGACCGGCGCGGACCGCTCGGCCACAAGGGGCATGCTCTCGGACCGGCGCACCCGCGCGCCCTCCAGCGCAGGTTCGGCCCGCAGCGGCGCAGCCGCCCGCGCCACAGCCGCCTCACCCCGGCGTGCGCGCCGCTCGGCCATCATCGCCTGCATGGCCTGCCCGGCCTGTGCCGCACCGCCAGCCCCCCGGCCCATGGCCTTCATCACCGTGGCATAGCTCAGGATCATCCCCACCAGCAGGAAGCGGCCCACCCGGTGCAATTCCACCCGCGTGAAGCCCAGCACAAAGGCCCCCATCACCAGCACGCCCACACCCAAGCCCAGCGACAAGAGCTTGAGCCCCACACTCGCGCCCACCGGCAAGATACCCAGCATCGCCCCCAAAACCGTATCGCCAAAGAGACCACCCAGACCAAAACTATGGGTCTGCGCCCACTCTGCCCCCGGCGTCAGCGACGCGGCATAAAGCGACAGAACCGCCAGCCAGATCGGCGCGAAAATGAGCCGCCCCATGGCCCGCTCCTCGCCCCAGTGCAGCGCCAGCCGCGCGCCCCAAGCCCCGGCAACGATGGCAAAGCCCCAGGACCCCCAGCCGATGATCATGAACAGCGGCGCGGCGACCGACGCGCCCAGCCGCCCCATCCAGTTCTGCACCGGCGCATCCGTCGCCGACATCCAGCTTGGATCGTCGGGGGTATAAGAGACCACCATCGCCGCCGCCATCAGCGCCACCGCCATCAGCACGAGGCCCAGCAATTCCTTGCCGCGTTTCTCGATTGCCTCAGCCATGTTGCTGTCCAGCAAGGGGTCGCGCCCGCGCGTCTGATATGCCATCTCGTCCCTCGTCCTAAATCATTCATAGAGACAGGCGCGCAGCCGTCTCAATCCATCCGCCATCTCGTCCTTGGGGGCCACCATCGCGACCCGGATATAGCCCTGGCCGGGGTTAACGCCCCCCGCCTCCTGGCTCAGATAGGCCCCCGGCAGCACCCGAACGCCGGTTTCCTGCCAGAGCCGCAGCGTCGCCGCCTCGCCATCCTCGACCGGCAGCCACAGGAAGAACCCGGCCTCCGGGCTGCGATAGCCGGGCAGATTGCCCAGAATTTCATCGGCAATCTCGTATTTCTCGCCATAGAGACGGCGGTTTTCGATCACATGCGCCTCATCCGCCCAGAGTCGCGCCGCCGCATGCTGCAACGGCATCGGCAGGGGCGATCCCGCATAATTGCGCAGCTGTTTCATCTGCGCGATGTTCTTGGGGCCAGAGGCGACAAAGCCAGAGCGCAGCCCCGGCAGGTTCGACCGCTTCGACAGGCTGTGAAAGGCCACGATCCGCTCGGGGTCCGCGCCCATCTCCTGCGCGACCTCCAGAATACCCACCGGCGGCGTGTCGCGGTAGATTTCGGCATAGCATTCATCGGCGAAAATTCGGAAATCATACCGCTCCGCCAGCCGGATCAGATCGGTCCAATACGCCCGGCTTGCCACCGTGCCCTGCGGATTGGCGGGCGAGCAGAGATAGGCCACCGTGACCCGGTTCAAAACCTCTTCGGACAGCGCCGCGAAATCCGGCAAATGCCCGGTGTCATGGGTCGCATTGAGGAAAATCGGTTCTGCCCCCACGCTCAGCGCCGCCACCATATAGACCTGATAAAACGGGTTCGGGGCCAGCACGACGGGGCGCTTGCCGCCCTTGGTCTCGGGGCTGAGCGCCATCATCGCGTTGTACAGCCCCTCGCGCGTGCCATTCAGCGCCATGATCCGGCTGCCGGGATCGAGCGTCACACCATAGCGCCGCCCCACCCAGTCGCTTGCCGCCTGCAACAGCGCGGGCATGCCCTCGTTGACCGGATAGGATCCGAATCCATCGGCATTTTCTGCAATGACATCAACGATCCAGCGCGGGAACGCGTGTTTCGGCTCGCCAATTGTCATATGCACGACCTCGCCGCCCGGTGCATGTGCATCAAGCAGGGTCCGCAGGCGCGGAAACGCATAGGCCGGTAGGTTCGCAAACCGCTCGGGAAACATCTGATACTGCCTCAAGGTTCGGGATCATTCGCGTCCCGTTTCCCTGAATCTACCCAAGCCCTGCCCTCAGGTCCAGCAAAACCAAGGGCCTAGCCCCCGAATTGTGGCATTTTTGGCAGGGCTGCCAGCTTTCATCTCTCTGCAAATACCCGGCGCCACCTCACCCCGCGCGCTCTGGCTTGGGCTCGCGCGCTCAGGCTGCGGTCAGGTGTCCGCCCTGCCAACCCGTGACACGCGCCTGCACGATCTGTCCTTCGGGGCGGTCGCTTTCGAAAACCACCTCGGTGAATTGCTCGGTCCGCCCCATGCGCGGGGCCTCCATCAGCACCGCATGCGCGCGCCCCTGCTGCGCGGCCAGATGGGTGGCAACGCGCGCTTCCCCTGCCGCGCGCAACCGCGCGGCCCGCGCCTTGATCTCCGGGCCTTTGACCTGCGGCATCCGGGCGGCTGGCGTGCCGGGGCGCGGAGAATAAGGAAAGACATGCAGCCACGTGAGGTGACACTCCTCCACCAGCCGCAGCGAGTTCTCAAATGCCGCCTCGGTCTCGGTCGGAAAGCCTGCGATAATATCCGCGCCAAAGGTCATCTCGGGACGCAAGCGTCGCGCCTCTTCGGCAAAGCGAATGGCGTCCTCGCGCAAATGCCGCCGTTTCATCCGCTTGAGGATCAGATCATCGCCATGTTGCAGGCTCAGATGCAGATGCGGCATCAGACGCGGCTCGGTGGCAATCGCCTGCATCAGGTTGTCATCCACCTCGATGGAATCGATCGACGAAATCCGCAGGCGCGGCAGGTCCGGCACCAGGCGCAGAATCCGCATCACCAGATCGCCGAGTTTCGGCGCGGCGGGCAAATCCGCGCCCCAGCTTGTCAGGTCCACGCCGGTCAGCACGACCTCGTTATAGCCCGCCCCCACCAGCCGCTTGATCTGCTCGACCACGACGCCGGCGGGCACAGAGCGCGAATTGCCCCGGCCAAACGGGATGATGCAAAAGGTGCAGCGATGATCGCAGCCGTTCTGAACCTGCACATAGGCGCGACTGCGGCTGCCGAACCCGTCGATCAGATGCCCCGCCGTCTCGCGCACCGACATGATGTCATCGACCAGGACCCGCTCGGTCTCGCCGATGAAATCCCCGGCCAGCCGCGCCCATGTATCCGCCGCCATCTTCTCGGTATTGCCGATGACCGCATCCACTTCCGCCATCGCGGCAAAGGTCTCGGGCTCGGTCTGTGCGGCACAGCCGGTCACGATCAATCGCGCGCCTGGATTCTCGCGCCGCAAGCGCCGGATTTCCTGTCGCGCCTTGCGCACCGCCTCGGATGTCACCGCGCAGGTGTTGACGATAACCGCGTTGCCTAGGCCCGCTTGGCCCGCCAACTCCTTCATCGCCTCGGTTTCATAGGCGTTGAGCCGACAGCCGAGCGTGGTAAATTTCGGCGCTTCGCTCATCGGTTGGCCGCCAGAAACGCAGGCGTGAACACGCCGCTTGCCACATGCGCCGTCTCTCCGGTCATCCAGACGCCATCTTCGCGCCAGTCGACATGGATCGTGCCCCCATCGAGATCAATCCGCACCGCGCGCCCGGTCAGGCCACGCCGCGCCGCCGCCACCGCCGTCGCACAGGACGACGAGCCAGAGGCCAGCGTGACCCCAACCCCCCGCTCCCAGACGCGCATGCGAATGTGATCCGTGCCAATGACCGTGGCCACCTGCACATTGGTCCGCTCAGGGTAGAGCGGGTGATGCTCATAGCGCGGCCCGAATTGCTCCAGGGGCACCGCCTCGGCATCCGCGACAAAAAACGTGCAATGCGGATTGCCCATGCCCGTGGCCACCGGCCCGCCCTCGATCGGTAGTTCCAGCGTATCCATCGCCTCGGCCAGCGGAATCTCGGACCAGTCAAGCTGCGGCTGCCCCATGTTGACCGAGGTCAGCCCCGCCCCGGCATCCACCGCCACCAGCGCGCCCCGCGCCGTGCTGAGCTCAAGCCGCGTCTTGCCGGTTTCCGCCATCAGATGCCGCGCGATACAGCGCGTGGCATTACCGCAGGCGGCCGAGGTCGAGCCATCGGCATTGTAGAACGTCAGATGCGCATCGCCCGGGCCCTGCGTGATCACTGCGAGCTGATCGAATCCGATTCCCCGATGCCGGTCCGCAATGGCCTTGATCAACCCCGGCGTCAGCCCCGGATCGCGCACACGCCCATCCAGAACGACAAAGTCGTTTCCCAGCCCATGCATCTTGAAAAAGGGCAATCCGGTGTTGTCCGCCTGGCTCATGCCGGCGCATATAAACCGGCCCGAGAGACGAATCCAGCAGATCGCAGAATTATCTTGCACTTTCGGGGTTGACCCCCTGCCCCGGTCTTTCTAGATAGCGCGTCTAGTGGGCCGTTAGCTCAGTTGGTAGAGCAACTGACTTTTAATCAGTGGGTCGCAGGTTCGAATCCTGCACGGCTCACCACTTCTCATAAATTATCCTTTCCCTGCTTGGGTTTGGTGTTGGATTTGACGAACCTCTTGGGAAGGTTCGCCAAATTGCGCTCGCCATTGGGGCGGGCGATTAGTTTCTCGATCGCGGAATCGGCCATGCCTTCGCGGCCTGCGGCCTCGGTGTACCGCTGGACCAGGGCCAGCGTTTTGTGGCCTGTGACCGCGCCGATCTCGTGCGCCGTCGCTCCAGCTTCGGCCAATCGACGCGCACAGGCCTTCCTCAACCCGTGGGCAGAACACTGGGGCAGTTTCGCGTCTTCGGTCCAACGCTGCATGAGATTGCCCAGACCGCCTGCGGAGCGCATCGTGCCTTTCTGGGTGGCCAGGAAGGGCCGGTCCTTCGGCAACTTGTCCAGAACCTCCGCCAGGTCCGGGTGGATTGGCACGGAAACCACCACACCGCCAGACCGCTGCGTCTTCTGCCGCCGATACTCGATCTTGCCGTTGCGGACGTTCTTTGGCCCCAGCTTCACCGCATCGACCCGCGCCGCGCCAGTGTAGAGCATCAGCGACACCGCCGTATGCGCCAGCGTGCCGGGCTTGTGGACCTTGAAAAACTGCGCCAGCTCGTCCTCGTCCCAGGTGTGGAAACCGTCACCGCCCACGCGAAACGGCTTCGTTGCCCGCGCCGGGTTGTCGCCGCGCCAGTCCAGCGTGATTGCGAAATCCATCAACTGGATCAGCCGTTTGCGAAGGTTGTTTGCCGCTGTCGGTGTTTCGGCCTTCTCCGCCAGGATCGTCTGGACATGCCGCCGCTGCATTAATCGCACCGGCTTTTGGCCATGCTCCTCCCGGAACTTCTCGACGATCCCACGATAGACCTTCTGCGTACTGGGCGCGAGATCGAGGAACTCGGGCGAGCGATACCAGAGCGCGACAAGCTGGCTGACACTGTAGGGCTTCGTCCGGTCCGCCCCGATCAGCCCGCGCGTCTTGTGGCCATTCACCGCGTCCTCATAGCGCCGGACAAAATCCTCCGACCCGTAATCGCTTCCCAACTCCGCCGAAAACCCACCCTTCCGGAACCGCCAACGCCGCTTCCCGTGTCGGTCGAAATAGGCCGTCGCGCCGGGAAACTGCTTGCGGCGTTTCACGGGCGATCCCACGGGTTGTTGACCTCGTCGGTCTGTTTCTCGGTGCTGTAGATCACGACCTTGCCGTCGCGGCTGATCTCAGACCGCACGACCGGAATGCCCGCATCCCGGTACGCCTTGAGGTATCGTGTCAGTTCGCTCTGCGTCAGCGTCGCGCGGGGCATGGCCATGGGGTGTCCCTTTCCGTCAGAGGCTGTGGTGCTGCGGCTCACCCAAGGGTAAGCCCGGCTGGTTGCCTTCAGGGCGTTTCACCCTGGTCGCGTTCTTCTGGAACCGCTCCCAGCCGCTCATGGTCAGAAGCTTGGTTTTTGTGGAAATCTCGACGAACTCCAGCCGTCCATCGTTCATCAACGCGCGAACTTGCGCAGCGCTTAATCCGACAAGATCACCCAGCTCTTTTGGTGAAAGCAGTTTTTCCTGTGCCAAAACCCTCTCCTTTTCGTAAGGTAGCGCGAATCGGGTTGAATGCGCTCATGCGCGATGGTCCGATAACGAAACACAACGAACAACGTTCATTTGTGCGTATAGCATTCAAATGAACGCAACTGCAAGTGGATTGCTGTCGAAAATGGCGGATCGTCCCTATGACTACCTGAGCGCCCTCGGCGCGCGCATCGCGATTGCGCGCAACGAGTTGGGCATGTCGCAGGCGAAACTGGCTGAAGCACTCGGAATCTCACTGCGCGCTTACCAGAGCTATGAGCTCGGCAAGCGCTCGATCCCGGTCGAGGCGCTGGTCGAAATGCACCGAAAATTCGAAGTGGACCTGAATTGGATTTTGTTGGGAGTTGAAGCTGTACGAATGAAACATGACATTGCCGCCCTAGAAGAGTTCGAGGTCGCGCTGGACAGGTACCTGTCTGACAGCGGCACAAAGCTGAAGAGCGAAAAGCGCGGAGCGATTGCCGCGCGTTGGTACCGGTCCTTTCTGGAAGGAAAAGAGATCGCCATGGACGACGTCCACACCTGGATCGAATTGTTGAAGGAGTAACGAATGGACCTGAGACAACCTGAAACCTGGCAGCGCCACCAACTGGCGACAACAGAACGCATGCAGGCGGATATCAGCCGCTACACGCGCCCTGTTATCAGCGCCATGGGCATCAGTTCGCTGTCCTACCTAATGACTTGGGGGCCGCTTGTTGCCTTCTGGGGCGTTAACAATATGCCATGGCTGCCGCTCCTCGCGACGGCCTTGTCAGCCTGCATTGTGACTCTGACCGCCCCGGCCTTCGCCCTGGCAGTAGGGATTGAGGGCTATTTCATGCGTCGATTGCGCGCTCTAGAAACGGTAGCCCCATGAAGGAGAGGGTTGCGGCGCTGCTGTTTTGGTGATGCCCGTTGACTCTTTCAACGGCGATAAACGGGTGCTCACTTTTGGCGCGACATACAGGGTTGCCCCACGCAGCAGCTACCAGATATCGTAGAGCTAATGCCGAGTTTAACAAAGTGCCGCATCGACTGATCGGCCATAATAAAGAGATACAACCGATGGCTCCAAAACAATCGTTCGCACTTCGCAACTTGAGTGGACAAGAAGGCGCAGACATCCATCGGCTTGAACGCGATGCGAAGACCGAGATCGCCTGTGAGCACAATCTTAGGTTCATGCGACGCCTACCGGACGAATCCATGAGCCTGATTGTGACCTCTCCACCCTACAACATAGGGAAGTCCTACGAAAAACGCACCTCTCAGGAAAAGTATGTCGAGGACCAGGCGGCCTGTATCGCGGAAGCCGTGCGTCTGCTTGCGCCAAATGGATCTATCTGCTGGCAGGTTGGTAACCACGTTGACTCGGGCGAGATATTTCCATTGGATATTTTGCTCTACCCGCTATTCAAGAACCACGGCCTACAACTTCGCAATCGAATTGTCTGGACTTTTGGCCATGGCCTGCACTGTCAGAAACGCTTTTCGGGTAGGCACGAAACAATTCTCTGGTTCACCAAATCTGAGGAATACACGTTCAACCTCGATTCCGTCCGCGTTCCGTCGAAGTACCCGAATAAGAAGCACTTCAAAGGACCGAACAAAGGCGAGCTTTCCAGCAATCCCCTTGGAAAGAATCCGTCAGATGTTTGGGATATTCCAAACGTAAAATCTAACCACGTAGAGAAGACAGATCATCCCTGCCAGTTCCCCATTGGGCTGGTGGAGCGCTTGGTCTTGGCTTTGACGAACGAAGGTGAGAGCGTCCTTGATCCATATCTGGGCGTGGGTTCCTCAGCGATTGCGGCGCTTAAGCATGGCCGTCACGCCTACGGCTGCGATCTAGACAAAGGCTACATCGATATTGCTTGGGATCGGATTCATCAGCTCCGTGCAGGTACGCTCAGAACCCGCCCGATGAACAAGCCTGTCTATGACCCCAACGCAAAGGGGGACGCATGAAGCTTGCCTATACCTATGATGATCATCACTCGGCAGGTGCCGAATGGGAGCGTCGGGAGCTGAAGGAGTGGCTCACAGACGTATTTGAAGCGCCCGCCGTCAAGATTGAGCCGCGCTGTACGCCGCAGATTCGAAAGCACGTCGAAACCGAATTCTTGAACGAGGGCTGGGCGCTAAACGTCAATCTCGATCAAGCGCATGGACTCAGCGTTTTTGCCATGCAGGACGATCTGGCTTTTCAGCTTCAGACTGGAAACATGAGCCGAGCACCGTATGATCTTTTGAAGCTGCAGTATCTGTTCCAGAGCGAGCGTATTGAGGCCGCCGCTCTCGCGTTGCCAACGAAGGAAGCCGCCAAAGTCATCGGAGATAACATCGCCAATGCCGAGCGCGTCATAAAGGAGCTGGAACTATTCGACCGCGTGATCACCGTACCGATTCTCGTCGTCGCTTTTGAGTAATAGGTAGTTGCCATGACTTACACGATTGATCTCAAACCCCGCGCCGAACGCGAAGCAATGATCGCCAAGCGGCTTGAAGCCTCCAATGAGTTCGGCGAGACGATCTACGACTTCCGCAGCGGTTCTTTCACTCCCAAGGTGATCTCGTTGCCGATAGAGGTGCCTGTGTACCGGATGGAAAACTGCCGCACATTTAGCGCGCAGCAGACCGAAATCGCGCGTGAAGGCCGGGCGAAAGACTTCTTTGAAAAGGGACAGGAACTCACTACTGCGCAGCAGGCGCAGCATGAGATACTCGCCAAACTCGCCAAACAAGGAACCGAATCCGTTACCCCCATCATCTCGGTTCTTGAGAAAGACGGGCAGCGTGAGACAATTCTCATCACCAGTACGGGTGTGGTGGTCAACGGCAACCGCAGACTCGCTGCGATGCGCGAACTCAAGACCCACAAAGACGGCTCGGTGGATAAACGTTTCACAAACATCAAGTGTGCCGTCCTACCGTCCGACGTCACGCGCGATGAAATCGATGACATTGAAGCTGATCTTCAGGCGCGCCCGCAGACCAAGCTCGACTATGACTGGATCGGTGATGCTAGGCTGATACGTCGCCAGGTCGGCAAAGGTAGATCTACTAAAGAGGTCGCCGACCGCCTGCGCCGCAGCAAACCTGACATCGAAAACGTCCTTCAAGCGCTCGACGAGGCGGATCTGTACTTGAGCGAGTGGGTTGAAAAGCCTGGTGAGTACGACCTACTCCAAGAAGGGCAACAGATATTCGGCGATCTCCCCAAAGCCATCGCCAAAAAGGATGTCAATCTCCAGAACGCCAGCCGCGCAATTGCCTGGTCGATCTACGAGAACCGCGACAAGATCAGTGGGCGCGTCTACCGCCTCAATGCCGCTTTCGGCAAGCTCGCGCCAAAAGTCTTGGAAATCCTTGAAGATAGGCTCGACCTACCTGTCAATGACGATGACGAAGCCTTCGATGATGACGATTTCGCCATTGACATCGATGATGACGGCACCAGCAAAGACTACACTCCGATAATCGAGGCATTGCGCGACGAAGGCGATGATGAAGATAGGATCACGACGCTGATTGATGCCTGCGAAACTGCTATCGAACTCGACAAAGGACAGAAGAACGAGGAGGCGGCGCTAAGGGCCCTGGCGCAGGTCAATTCCAAGGTGACTGGAATCGATATTAGTGCAGCGGGAACTTCGACACTGCCAGCAATCCTCAAACATATCGGCTCGATCCGCAAGAACCTCGACAAGATCGAGACGTCCGTGAAGGCTCGCCAAGACGACGGCGCGACTGACACGAATGGGGAGGAGTAAACCTGCGTGAGCGATTCCCCGACTGCCGTTTCCATACGGTATAACGCCGATCACACTGGCACTTTTTCCGTGCCTGAGGACGCGCTCGAGACCCCAATCTGGTCGCGTCTGAAGCTGGCGATCCGCACCAAGAAGCTCGACCACACCCTTTCTGGGAACCAGATCAATATCTCATGGCCAGATACGCTCAGTGTGGTGCGCGAGCTTGGCAGCAAGTCCAACCAGAAAAGCCTACATTTCCGCTTCAGGCCCGAAAGCGAAGCGGCAGTCAAGCTCCGCGCCTTCGCAGCGCAGATCAAAAAAACGCGTGAACAGCGTGGCGAGATCACTGAAGTTCTCTCGCCTGAAGAGATCAACGAAAAGCTAAAGACGATGGGCTTCACCAAGCGAGAGCTTCGCGACTTCCAGCTTCGCGATCTCTCTCACCTTCTCGCCTTGAGCAATGGCGCGAATTTCTCCGTGCCTGGCGCGGGCAAGACCACCGTCACATTCGCACTGCATATGTTGACGCGCCAACCAGGTCAGCATTTCATCGTTGTTGCTCCGAAAGCCGCCTTCCAAGCGTGGATGGACATCGTTGACGAGTGCATGGACGATGATGCGCATGACGGTGGGGCAGAGCCCTTCACCCTTCTGGTTGGCAGTGAAGACGAAAACCGCAAGGCGCTTCGCTCCGGCGAAACACGATTCATCATTTCCTATGACATGGTGATCCGTCAGCAAGGAATGCTAGCTGCGCACTTCGCCACCACACCAACCCATCTTGTTCTAGACGAAGCACACCGCATGAAAGCAGGCTGGCAGTCGCAGCGCGGCGCATTCTTCTTGCGCACCGCCGATGATCCCGTGCGGCGCGATATCCTTACCGGAACGCCCATGCCGCAGGCAGCGTCCGACATGGAGTCCCAGCTTGACTTCCTGTGGCCAGGCCACGGCTACGGCCTCGAAATCTCGCATGGAAAATCCCCGCGCGAGGTGCTCGGCAATCTCTATGTTCGCACGACCAAGTCTGAGCTTGGCCTTCCACCCGCCGAGCGGCATTTCATTGATGTCGGCATGGATTCAGGACAGCTCGCGCTTTATTCCATCGTCCGCAACGAGTTTATTCGCGACTACTCCAAGCAATTATCGCGCGGCATGGGTGATGCGCAGCTCTTGCGAGCGCGGCGCTCTGTGATGCGCCTTCTACAGCTCTCCATCAATCCGGCCCTAGCGCTAAGCGCGATGGCGAACGACGACGTAAAAGTAGACTCGAATATTGTCGATCTTGTCCTCGACGAAGGCCATTCCGCCAAGATGCGAGCGGTTATGGATCACGCCTATGCTCTCGCTAAGGAGGGCAAGAAGTGCGTGATTTGGACGATTTTCACCGACACGATCCATAGCTTTGTATCGGCTCTGGCCGATCTCAACCCCGTCTATATCCACGGCGGTGTACCGTCTGGTCTTCCCGACGACCCTGAAAGTAGGGAGGGGCGCATACGCCGCTTCCACGAAGATTCAGATTGCTATGTTCTTGTCGCCAACCCTGCAGCCGCGGGCGAAGGGATCAGCCTTCACACCGTATGTCACAACGCGATCTATGCCGACCGCAGCTACGTCTCGACGCACTATCTTCAGTCTATCGATCGGATTCACCGCCTAGGCCTCGGCCCTGACGAAGAAACCCATATCCATATCTATCGCTCGAAAGCGCCTCCAGTAATTGGCAGTATCGACATGTCGGTGAGCCGCCGCCTTGTCGAGAAGATTAGAAATATGCAGCAGCTCCTGGACGATCCCGATCTCCACGAGATTGCCTTTGACGAAGAAGAAGCCGCAGACCCACTCGATTATGATGTCGAACTCAAAGACGTTATCGACCTCATCGCAGAGCTGGAGGGTACCGCGCCAAAGGCTCCTTCGGAGGAAGTATGAGCGGTGCGATCTCGACTGAGCGGCTGTTCTCCTTGCCCTGTTTCGAAGGACTGCGCCTGTTCAGAAGATACATGGCCGATCACCCCGATCTGGCGATCCCTGATCTTCTGACCTTGATCGATCAGGTCGAAGCCGACGCGCACAGCCTTGATATGGAGGCCTCGGTCTATCTCTCTGAAATCGTCGAGAAAGACTGCCCGCTCGATGGCCACGCATTCTACCAGAACTGCATCAGGGGCGTTCTCCTTAAGCAGCAGCCGATCTGGGCGAAACTCATGCGCCAGGGTCGTCAACGCTTCGTCAATAAGCTTGATCCTAACGATCAGGACATCTTTGCTGCCGCTGGCCTGATGGAAAGCCCAACACCCCTTCATGTCGTGACTTGGTGGGACTCGGTCTCAGGCTATGCCCGCCTTCTCACCGATCAGGAAAAGATGGAACAAGGCCGCGCTGCGGAGATACTGACGCTGGAATATGAGCGCGAGCGCCTCAAAGAAATCGGCATTGATCTCGAACCCGAGTGGCCAGGCTTTGATGATAACTTTGCTGGATACGATGTCCTTTCCTACGATCACAGAACGGGCGGAATTGCGAACCGGCTGATCGAGGTCAAGTCCACCACGATTTCACCGATGCGATTTATTGTGACGCGCAATGAGTGGAACAAGGCTGTTCAGGCTTCAGACGCCTACCTCTTTCACATTTGGGATATGAACGCAGCTAAGCCAGTTTTGCACACTCGATCGGTTGCTGACATTGCTCCGCATATACCAGCGGACAACGGAAAAGGATCTTGGACGAATGCCCAAGTTCCTGTCACTTCATGATAGAAAGAGATATCCCATTGGTCGGTAGAGCAGGCCCTTAGGTTTCATGCAAAAACCGCCCTAAACACCTGACAAGAAGCTGTTTCTTGAAAATGAAGCCGCGAGCCAATGGCACTTGGAACACCATGGCGCTATGATGTGCTAACAACTGGACGGCAGCCGCCGTATAGTGGGCGGGTTAACCTATACGAGGTATTCAAATGGCGAAGAAGCCTTCGAGACAAACTGGCAAAAAGACAGGCCGGCTAGTCAAGGAAATTTCGATTCCCGCGATGAAATTGAGCCAAGGAGCTCGGGCGCTTTATGTATTCAAGCTTAAGGCTTCTGAACTATGGGGAATGGTTTCAATCAATCGCCGAAATCCGGATAAAGACGAGGGCTACCAAAGGGTTCTACCGAATAGTCGCGTCAAATCGCTTTCTGGATACATTCAGGAGGGGCATCCCATCCCCAACTCTGTAGTACTGAGCTTTGACAAGGCTACATTCGATGAGAAGTCAGGCGAACTAAAGATTCCTGCTGGGAAAGACGTCGGTTGGGTCATTGATGGACAACATCGGTTAGCTGGTGCTCATGAAGCATTCAAGGAATCCGGTACAGACTATGACCTACCTGTCGTAGCATTCTCGGGGCTCTCTGAAGAGGCTCAGGTCGAGCAGTTCATCACCATCAACCGTGAAGCAAAAGGTGTGCCAAGTTCGCTGGTTCTCGATCTGTTGAATATGATCCCGAAAAAGAAGCCGTCGGACCTGGCAAATGAACGTGCTGCCGACATCGCCAAAGAGCTTCGGGATGACAAAGACAGCCCGCTTTTCAATCGAATTGTCATAGATGCTCCATCTAAGGGTCAGATATCATTGACAAACTTTGTGCGCAAAGTTACGCCTCTAGTGCACCAAGAGAATGGCGTCTTGAAGTCCTTCACCTTCGAGGAGCAATCAAAAATACTGAAGAACTATTTCTGGGCTATAAAGTCTGTTTTTCACGACGAGTGGACTCAAACAAACAGCATCTTCCTGAGAACAATTGGATTTGGGGCGCTGATGAATGTTTTTCAGCGAGTCTTTGATGAAACCAGCCGCCGTTATTCATCGTTTCAGCAACAGGATGTCGTGCGCACTTTGAAACTAGTTGAGGGCTTTGATTTCGGACAATGGTCAAGCCACGGATCAGGAACGAAGGCCGAAAATGACGCGGCGAAAGACCTGTTGATCGACTTTGACCGAGCAATTCAGGCCAAAGAAGAGGACGGCAAGTTCAAGAAAATGAAACTCTGATGTCTTGGACGAGAGCCACCGATAAAAATATTTTCGGGCGCAAGCACGCGGATGTCACGGCGCGTTGGGACGCGGTTTACTCAGAAGCAGCGGCAGATGAAGTATCGCTTCAAGACTATTTAGCCGAAATCTGGGAGCCAAGCTCAATTGATCCATCCTTACCTGGACAGTACTTGAATGCGCCTGGCGTTGAAAGCAACGCCCTCAGCGATCTCATAAAACTCAAACTGAAGGCGGACATGGCTTGGGAGAGCGCCGGTGTTCTCTTTGACTCCGGGCGCGTAAGCTGGAGCACTGTGGACGCTCACCATGCCTCAGTCTTGTACGCGAAATACGTGGCTGGCGTCTGTGGCGTTTTCGTTATTCGGCATGGTGAAACTTGGCATTTTGTTGATGTTTTTCCTGATCTTAAGTCAGGGAATCGAAAGCGAGAAAGTGCTTTTCGCCAACACACGCGCGGCATGCAGAAACCCGTAACCGTTGTTTCAAACAAAAACTACAAAGTAGATCAGCAGCATGTTTGGGATCTGTTCCAGCGTATGATGAGGATATTGAACACTGATCGGCTGGATCAAAGGGAACAGACTTGGATCCAGAACTTCAAGTTCAAGGGGTATCAATCTGTGAGAAATCAGATTTTTTACACTAGCCACTATTGGCCGGAGAGAAGCGACCTAGCCACAACTATGGCACCTGCTTGCTCGATGGAACTGTCTACAGAAATAGAGGATTTTCACGAGAATGTTTGGGTGAACTCGGAAGCCCGAGATCACGTCCTCTTGTCTATTATGCGCAACATCAGTGAAAAGATGTCTCCGGACTATTTGAAGCGACCAACAATACAGAACAACATTGCCGCCTAGCATTTGCCAAACTTGAGTTTGGCAAACGGCTCCGATTTGCCAACCTGCAGCTTGGCACCAAATGGGCTCCAAATCTCAATGCGTCAGCCCCCGGTCCATATCCCGATCCCGCGCCTCTAGCTCCGTCTCAGCCACTCTTCGGCGTCCCTCGCTAAGCTCAAGCTCTCGTTCAACTTCGCGTCCAGCGCGTTGTAGGTGGCCTCTTCGCTCAGCAAGCCACGCAACGCCTGCATTGACGCGATCTGCGAGCGTATGAGCAACGTCGCGCAGCCCGCGATACCATCCAACTGGGTTTGCAGCCTCTTCGTCGAGCGTGCCTCTAACCCGTTCAATTCCTGCGCTGAGATTTCGCAGGCCGTCACCAACCGCTCGACGCAGGCGAGCAAGTCGCGTTCCAATGCTGTCAGGGGCGTCGTCATTCATTTCTCCTCGATCTTGATGCAGATGACCGGCGTCCCGGCCAGCGTGCAGGTCTTCAGCTCGGTCCTGTCGGGGTCCAGCGTCAGCCAGGTCTGTTCTCCCTGCTCGATCCGCGTCAGGCCCAGTTCCGTCAGCTCCGAGCGCGTCAGCATTGACGTCCAGAACCAGCTCGCGGCCATCATCGAGGCGATCCCCGTCACGATCAGCCCCGAGATCAGCCAGGGCGAGATCGTCAGCCAGTGCCTGATCTGCTCGGTCCGGGTCTCGAACAAGCTCCTGTTCTCGTTCAGGAAGTGGCGCGTATCGCTCTCGATGGTACGCCGCGCGTCTCTCGCAATGGTCGTCAAATCGGTCCTGAAGCTCTCCAATTGGGATGCCATCGAGGCGGCGTAATCCTGACGTATCGTGTCCAGCTCCGCGTTCAGCTTCTCGCTCAGCCGGGTCGGCTTGCCAGTCTTCATGGAAAATCTCTCCTTTCAGGCGCCAGCGTTCGCCGGTCTCGGGGTCTTGCGCGGTCAGGTAGGCTTTGCCGACGCGCGGCAGGTCGAAACCCGCATCGGCAAGGGCGTCGAGCATGCTGGCGCGATCCTCGATCAGACCCACAGAAATCTGATCGAGGATCCACGCATGCAGCTCGTCGCGGCCCTGGGCGCGGGTGGGGGCCTCGATGGTGTCGCGCGCCTCCTGGGCGCGCTCCAGCTCCATCGGGTCGGCCCAGCCGTGGCGCTGATTCATCAAGTCGCGCAGGCTGTCATAGGCGTCCTGGTAGCCGGGTGGGGCGATGTTCAGGCTGCGCCCGGTGGTCAGCTCCAGGCGCGGGGTGCAGAAGTGCAACTCGACGCGGTCCTCGTGGCTGTGACGGACCCAGAGCATGTCGTATTGCTCACCGTCCAGCCCGGCGAAGGCCAGTTGCTCGAAAGCGTCCATGACCTCGGCCTGCTGCGCCTCGTTCGGCGCGTCTTCGGCGGCAAAGCTGATCACGCCCGCGCGGTAGGTCCATTGGTGGCGGCTGGCGTCAATCAGGGACTCGGTGCGGCTGGGATCGCCGCGCAGCACCTCGGGCAAGGGATCGCGCGTGACCATCAAGGGCTGGCCATCGGCGTCACGGACCAGGTCGCGATTGCCGTCATAGGCCAGCACGCGCTCGGCCACGAGATAGCCGACCGGACCAGCGCCCGCGCCCTTGCCATTGGGGAAGAACTTGATCAGCACCGCCGCGCCTCTTCGAGGAGCTGGGCCAGCTGGCGTTCGATCACCAACAGGCGACGCGCGACGGTCAGACTGTCGAGGTCGGTGCGGCCGACCAGCATCGCGCAGTTGAGCCAGCGGGCGATCTGGTTGAGGTTGCCGCCGATGCGCCCGACGGCCAGCACCAGCGCCGGATCAACGCGAGGGATGGGCTTGCGTCGGCGCGCCTCGGTGAGGCCAAGCGCCTCGCGCAAGAGCGTTGCGGCGGGCAGACCTGCGGCCTCGGCCTTGGCGCGCAGCTCAGCCTTCTCGGTGGCCGTGCAACGGAAGACAAAGGTCGCCGTCAGCGGCTCCTTTGCGCGGGCTTTTCCCGCGCCGGTGGGGTTCGAAGGGGAGGCTTGCCGCCCCTCGCAAGGTCCCGTGTCAGCAGCGCCAGCGTATGACATGGGTCGCCTTGCTGTTTCCTCAGACCGCATGGCGGTTCTCATCCACGGTTGGGGCAAAATCCTGCGTCGAACGCGATGCAGTCTGCATCTGACGCGGTGCAAAGGACGTGATGCGGGGTGCAGAGGGCGCGGCGCATGCGCCATCTTGCGTCTGACGGATGACATCCCGCAGAAGACGCAACTGCGCCTGCCATTCCGCGCTGTCCACCGGGGCTGGTGTCCGTGCCGGTAGCCAGAAGCCCAGGTGATGCTCATGCGGTGACAGGGGCAGGCTGCGTTCCAGCGTGGTCATTCCTTCCCGGGCCAACCGTGCATCCCAGTCCCGGACAAAGCAGATACCCCTCGGGACGAAGACCAACTCCGAGCGCGTTCCGCCGGATTGCCCTTCATCGGGCAAATCCGGCGCGGACGCGCGCCCTCGTTCTTTTCTAAGTTCTTGTTCTCTGTTCGGGGGGCGATCCTGTCCCCCTTTGATGGACAACTCTGCCCCGCTTTGCGGACAGGATTGTCCCCCTTTGGCGCGGCTAAGCGGGACAACCTTGTCCCCCTCCCGGCGGCGATCCGTGGCCCGTTTCAGGGCCGCTTCGGTCGGGCGGTAGCGCGAGGATTTCCCCTTATTGGTCCCGCGCTCCACGGTCATGTAACCCGCCGCCTCGACCTTGTTTAGCGCGCGTTTGACCGACTTAGCGTGTTTGCCGATGGCCGCGCCGATGGTCTCGAATGAGGGGCGGCTCTCGCCGGTCTCGTGGTCGGCATGGGCTAGTGCCAGGTAGAGGGCCACGCGCAAGGCGTTGTCGTCCAGGTCGTGGTCCGTGACCATCTCCAGCAGGTATTGCAGCTTGATTTTGCAGAAGGGCAGAACCTCAGACATCAGCGCCTCCCGCGATTGCGATCACGGGCGCGATCTGGTATTCATCTCTCGCAAACTTTTCGATTTGGCCGTTGACGCGGGTGCCAGCCCAGTCAGCGGCCTTTCGGTTTCTGGGACTCCTGAAACGGTTCGCCAGAGGCCCGAAAAGCCCAATCAAATCAAGGGGCGTGGTTTTCCGGTTCGCCAGCGCAAGCCATTGATTTCCCTCACCCCGCACAGTCCTGCACGGCTCACCACTACTCTGAAAATGGGGGCAGCAATCCCGATGCAATGCGCCGTTCGATGCGCGTGCGTTGCACTGAGTCGTCAAGAGCGGCGACCGTCAAGTCGCCGCCCTCTTTTGTTCATGGGCCTATCGGCTCAGGCTGGGGCGCAGAGCGGTGCCGCGCCCCAATTCGCCGTCATAAACCGGATCAATCGTCCAGACGTTCGACCACGGTCGTTGCATAGGCATCGACCAGCGCCGCGTAGAAATCGTCCTGCGACGGCGTGATCGTGACCCAGCCTTCGGGAGCCGGGGTTTCGCCCGCGACAGCCGTCATCTGCAACGCATAGCTGCCGATCTGTTCATCGGGGTCCTCCAGACGGTCGGCGCTGACGGCAACGGCATCGTTGAGCCCCTCAAAGGTCGAGACGGTGCCCTCCAACTGGTTGAACTCGCCGGTATCCGGCAGGATGGTGTCACCATCAATCGCCACCTTGTTGATCTCGACCACGATTCTCGGTGCGTCGGCGGCATCGTCCAGCGTCACTTTCGACGCGATGGCCGTGGCCAGATCGGCCTCAAGTGTGGGCCAGTATTTCAGCACATTGTTGCCTTCATAGGCGCTCAGATCAACCGTAACGTCCAGACCGGACAGGGTTTTTTCCATCGCAGCAACCGGGCTGACAGCAGTCAAGGTCAGCCCCGTGCAAAGGGCCGTGCTCAGAAGAAGTTTCATTTTAAGAGCCTCCGATATGAGTTCGTATCTGTTCCGCATCGCGCGGTGACCCGACGGGTCGGTGACACGCACGCCCAAGCGGCGTGATGTGCTCTTAGAACGCCCTCACCTCTGGTATGGTTCCCTGAAATCCCTAGATTCCCAGAGCGGCCAACACGGCCCGATCCCCGGCTCACATCCGGAACAACAAGAAGTTCAAGACGTTATCCTTAGGGCAAAGGACGGAAACCAGAGCAGGAGCACGGGGCGGGAAATGCCAAGGGACAAGGTGCCAGACCATGAAACGGCTATGGATCTGGTGGAAAAGGGCTGGTCCGCCCTAGACGGGGATCACACCAGCGTCGGCGACATCGTGGATACGCTGGGGCGGGCCAATTTCGCCCCCCTCCTGATCCTGCCCGCCTTGGCGCTGGTCTCGCCGCTCAGCGGTGTGCCCGGCTTTACCACCCTCTGCGGTCTGATCATCACGGCCGTGTCGTTGCAGCAGATGGCTCACCGCTCCTCGCTCTGGCTGCCCAAGTGGATGCGCGCGGCACATCTGCGCACGGAGCGGGTGCGCCGGGTCTACACCTGGTTCCGCGTGCCCGCGCGATGGCTTGACCGCGTCACACGTCAAAGACTGCATTTTCTGGTGACGCGCCCAATGGTGCTCTTGCCACAGCTTTTCTGCCTGATCTGCGGCGCGCTGATGCCCTTTCTCGAACTGATTCCCTTCACCTCGTCGATCCTGGGCGTGGTGATCACGGCGCTGGCCGTTGGCATGTTCGTGGGCGACGGTCTCCTGGTCCTGATCGGGCTGCTTGTGGCCACCGCAATGGTCAGCGGCGTGGCCAGCCTTGTAACGACCTGACCGCACACCCGTTACCCCTGACGCACAAGCACAAGAGGCGCCCATCCCACGGATGCGCGCCCCTTGTCTTGTAAATCTTGCACCGCGAGGATCGCCTCGGATCGGGGCAAACCCCCTCGGTTCAAACGATCAACTCTGCACCTCCTGCGATGCACCCGTCACCGCCTGACCGGCATCCTCGATGTCCCGACCGGCACCTTCGATTGTCTCACAGGCCGCCAGAGCACCCATGAAGAGCAGGGAAACGAGGGAAAGTCTTGCACGTGTCATTGCGTTCTCCGCTTTAAGTGATGTGCAAGATCAACGCAGCGTCGCCCGCCAGGTTCCCCAAAAGACACAGAAATCCGAAAAATCAGCCCTCGTCCTCGTCGGGCGTGGGCCATGTCATCGGAAAGACGACGTGAAGCTCATACCGATCCGGCTGCGTGTCGATCTCGAGCGTTCCATTCAACTGGGCCACAAAGGACTCGATCAGCTTCGATCCAAGTCCCGATCCCGCCATGGATGCGTCCCCTGCCTCGGCCTCGGGCTCTTGCTCGGGCGCGCGCGAATTCACCACGCTCAGGCAGAAACTGTCCTCCGAAACGGCCTTCAACGCGATGTTGATCCAGGCATCAGAGCCACTCGACATGCCGCAATATTTCACGGCGTTGATCGCCGCCTCGGTGGTCAGGAGCGACAGGGGCACCGATTGATCGGGGCTGATTTCCACAGGTTCGAGCGCGGTCGTGACCGTGATCTGACGCCCCGAATCGTCCAGCGTGCCGACGATCACCAGTTGCTGAATGATATCCTCAAGCAGCGTATCAGCCCGCACCATCGACAGTTTGCGCGCCAGATAGAGATAGCGGTGGATCGCCGACAGCGCCATCACCCGGTCCTGAACCCGCCGCAAGAGATGCTTGGCCTCCTCGCTGCGGGTCGCGCGGATCTGCATGTTGAGCATGCTTGATATGAGCTGAAGATTGTTCTTCACGCGGTGATGCACCTCGCGCAAGAGCACGGTCTTCTCGTGCAGATCCTCTTCCAGCCTGCGTTCCTGCTCTGACAGCCGCCGGGTCATCGCCCGAAACGCCTCGGCCACCACCTCCAGCTCCTCGGGCGCCCTGTCGAGCCGCGCGCTATCGAGGTCGCCACGCCCCGCCGCATAAAGCCGCATCCAGGACCGCAGACGCCGCACATGCCGGATCACCAGGTGATTGACCCCGACATAAGCCACCATGATCGTGATCACCCACATCGCCAGCGGCAGGTAGAGCGCAAAGGTGCCCTCGTAGCCCTGCAGGGATCCGCTGCCATGGCGCGGCTCCCAACTGCCCAGCGCCAGGACCTTGTCGCTGACGATGGGAACGACCGCGAAATCGCGCGTGCTTCCTTCTTGGTTCACATCCCGAAACGTCTGGCGCCCCACCTCGGCCAGATCTCGCAAACTGTACGATGCAGGCAGCACAGAGCGCCGGAAATCCGAGAATTCCGCCGTCGCGACAATCTCGCCCTCGGATTGGAACAACACCAGATCGACATTCGGGACCACCATGGACAATTGTTCGTTCAGCGCGCTGATCGGAACGGCAACCCAGACCGTACCGCGCAATGCCCCCTCCGCGAACACCGGAACCGCAACGCTGACCGTGGCAATCCCGCCAATGAATTCGAGAGGATGCATCAGGATTTCGGTCTGAGTGCTGGTCAGCACCGTGCGGATGGAATCGAGATTGCTCAGGTCCTGCCGCCCGCCGTTCGAGGCGCAAATGAGTTCGAGATCGGCATTGACGAACCCCGCGAAACTATAGATCGGGTTCTCTTCCACCACCCGCGTCATCACCGCGTCGCAGGTGCCCTCGCCAAGGTCAAAGACAGGAACCGTGATCGCCAGTGTCTCGGCCGAACTCAGCGCCGCCTGGATGATGTCACGGCTCTCCGACACGGCCTGTTGGGTCTGCTCCAACAGCGCGGTCTCCGACAACGCCTGCCGTTCCTCCAGAACCTTGTGGGTCTGAAACACCGAAACAAACCCGAGCGGCAGGATGGCAAGGCTCAGCCCAATGCCCAATTGCGACGCAAGACTGGGTCTCGAAAGCCCGCGCAGCGCGGCCAGACGCAGCCTCATGCAACAGAGGCCCCGTTCACCACCGCCATCGTCGCGGCGTCGGTCAGCTCCAACTCGTCCTCATCCTCCAGATGCATCAGCTCCGCCAGACGCTTGCGCGCGCGATTGGTGCGGCTCTTGATCGTGCCCACCGCACAGCCGCACATCTCGGCGGCCTCTTCATAGGAAAACCCTTCGGCACCCACCAGGATCAGAACCTCGCGCTGCTCATCGGTCAATTGCGCAAAGGCGGCGTGGAAATCGGTCATCGCCAGATGCCCGTCATGCGCGGGCTTTTCCGACAATTGACCAGCCATCTTGCCATCGGGGTCTTCGACCTCGCGGCGACGCTTGCGATACAGGGAATAATAGGTGTTGCGCAGAATGGTGAACAGCCACGCGCGCAGATTGGTGCCGGGTTTGAACTTGTCAAAGTTCCCCCAGGCCTTGACCACCGCGTCCTGCACGAGATCGTCCGCCGTCGCGGCATTGCGCGTCAGGTTGAGCGCAAAGGCACGCATCGCAGGCAAATGCCCGATCAATTCGTCGCGCGGGTCCATTTTCGGGCTCTGATGATCTGTCACGAATCGTCACCGGAGGGTTTTCGCTCCTCGTCACCCTGCTGGCGCAACTGCTCCAGCAGCTTGATAAAGCGGTCCGGAACGGGCTCCTTGGCCGTGTCCGCGTAGGCACGCCGGAGATTCTCGTCGATCGTTTGAGTCAATTTCTTGGTCCTGCGATTCTTTTCCATTTCGCCTATTCATCTGCCATGAAGAGAACGGCACTTTTCTGCACCCGGTCGGGAACATAACACGCAGCTCGGCGTTTGGTTCCCTCAAAGGATGCATTTTTTGAGGACAGACATGACGGACACAACGCCCCAGCCGGACCTGAGCACTCAGATCGCTGAACACCTCCCCTATCTGCGGCGCTATGCACGCGCCCTGACCGGCAATCAGCAGACGGGCGATCACTACGCGCTCGCCACGCTCGAGGCCCTGCTCGAGGATCGCAATGTCTTCAATAGCGGTCTCGCGCCGAAAACTGCGCTCTTCCGGGCCTTCAATCAGATATGGACGTCCTCCGGCGCGCCCATCGCCGAGGTTGACGGCGCCTCGTCCCCCGAGGCACGCGCGCAATGGCGGCTGTCCACCCTCACCCCGAACACCCGCGAGGCGCTGTTGCTGCACAGCATCGAAGGGTTTCGCGTGTCCGAAATCGCCCAGATCATCGGCGGCACGGCGGAGGAGGTCAGCACGCTCTTGACCATCGCGCGCACCGAAATGACCAACGCGATCAGCGGACGGATCATGATCATCGAGGATGAGGCGATCATCGCCATGGATATTCGCGCCATTGTCGAAGATATGGGCCATGATGTTACCGGCATCGCCCGCACCCGCGATGAGGCCGTGAAACTCGCCCGTCGCGACCCGCCCGACATGATCCTCGCCGACATTCAGCTGGCCGACAAATCATCCGGCATCGACGCGGTCAATCACATCCTCAAGGAACTGGGGGAACGGCCCATCGTGTTCATCACCGCCTTCCCCGAGCGCCTGTTGACCGGCGAACGGCCCGAACCGGCCTTTCTGATCACCAAACCCTATGGCGAGGAACAGCTGCAATCCGCCGTGAGCCAGGCCATGTTCTTTGCCAGCACCGAAACGCTTCAGGGCTGATCCGGGCAGAAAAAAACCCCGCGCGGATGGCGCGGGGTTCCTTGCCGTCCGGTTTACGGCGCTCGGCCACGCAAGGCGCGTGCGACCATCGCCACGACAAACAACACCAGAAAGATCACGAACAGGATCTGCGCAATCCCCGCCGAAGCCGAGGCAACGCCGCCAAACCCCAGAAAACCGGCGATCAGCGCGACCACCAAAAAGACAAGCGCCCAATAAAGCATCGGAATCTCCTTTCAAGGCAACATGGTTTCGATTGCTAACCCAACGGGCACGGGCCTGTTTGGTTCCCGGCAGACCGGCTTTTCCCCCAGAGATCATTTTTTCCCGATAGTCCCGGAACCCTGCGCGCCCGTCCGCGTTGAACTTTCTGAAGCAACGTGAAAGGACACCCCATGGCTCAGGCAAAAACCGCCGACACATCGCCGCAAGACGAGATGGATCACCTCTCCCAGCAGATTTCGACATTGCGAGAAGACATCTCTGCCATTTCCAAGAGCCTCGCAGCGCTTGGCGGCTCCAGCCGGGATGCGGCCGTGGATGGCGCACGCCGCAAGGTGTCGCAATTGCGCGATGCCGGCTCCGAACAACTGCACGCCGCACAGCACCGCGCCGAAGACATGGGGCAGCAAGCGGCCGACGCCGTGCGCAATCAGCCCGCGGCTGCCGTTGGCCTGGCAGTGGGGGTGGGCTTTCTGCTCGGGTTCCTCACAGGCCGGAAATAACCGATGCGCGGTCTGGTCGCCCAAGTCCGCCGCCGTGCGCGCAATGCCGCGCGCGCGGCGGCCTTTACCGTCGCAGGTGTTGTCTTCGGGCTGGCGGGCCTCGGATTTCTCACCGTGGCCCTCTGGATCCTGATCGCCACCTACGAGAGCGCGCTTGTCGCACATGCCGTCATCGGCACGCTCTATCTGATCCTCGGGTTTTGCTTCCTGGCCCTTGGCTCTCAGTCAACCGAGGCCGAAGCCGCACCAGAAGAGCGCGCCGCCAAAGACCCGTTTCTACAGGTGGCCGAGGGTTTTGCCATGGGGTTGGCGGCCGGACGCGAGGCGCGCGCGCCGCGCTCCTGAGCGGGCAGCGCCGCGTCACCCCTCCTCGACCACCGGGCGCAAGACACCGCGCACCATGTCTTCGGTAAAGGGCCGGATCAGCATGGCCCAACCCTGCTTGGCGACCCTGATCTCGTCCTCTTCGCCCATCGTCAGCACGATACGCGCACCGCGCTGGCCAAGCGCGCCATCCAGCTCCGACGCGATCACCTGATCATAGCGCATTTCCAGAAATGCCGCCGAGACCCGCAACTCCTCTCCGAGAACGCGAATCAACTCATCCGGGTGCGACACGCTGATCACGCGACAGGGCCCGGTCGCCTGTAGCGACCCGCAGAGATCCTCTGCAATCAACAGGTTACTGTCCATGACAATATAGACCGGCGGCTCCGGCGGCGTCCTCTCGTCGTAGGGCATCAGGGGCTCTTTCATAGGGTCAGGTCCAAACATCCCTAAATCTGGAACATATTCCGAGTTTCCGCATTAAACTATGACATCTCGACGGAGTATTTTTTTCATGCCCACGGATTGTCAGAATTGCCCCCTGCGCACCCGCCCCATCTTTGCCCCCATGACCGCCACAGAGGTGGCCTTCATGCAAGGCTTCAAAACCGGCGAACTCAAGGTCGAGGGTGGAACCACCCTGATGCTTGAGGCCTCCAACAGCCCGCAACTCTATACCGCCCTCAGCGGCATGGGCCTGCGCTACAAGACGCTCATTTCGGGCGAACGACAAGTCATCAACTTCGTGGTGCCCGGCGATTTCATAGGCCTTCAGGCCGGGGTCATGCAGGAGATGCAACATTCGGTCGAGGCCACGACCGACATGAAACTCTGCGTCTTTGACCGCAAACGCCTCTGGACGCTCTTTCGCGACCATCCCGACCGCGCCTATGACCTCACATGGCTTGCCGCCGTCGAGGAACACCTCTTGGGCGAGAGCCTCGCCATCCTCGGCCATATGAGCGGGCTTGAACGCATCGCGCGCGCCTTCGTGCGGCTCTTTGACCGGGGTGCGGCCGTCGGTCTGGCCCGCGGATCGGAAATGCCGCTGCCCTACCGGCAACAGGATCTCGCGGATGCGCTCGGCCTTTCGGTCGTTCATGTCAACAAGATGCTCAAGCGCCTGCGCCAAGAGCGCGCGGCGACGTGGCAAAACGGCCTGTTGACCGTCAATGACCGCGACAAGCTCTGCCGCATCGCCCGGCTCGAAAGTGACCGCAAGCCGATGACCCGCCCGCTGATCTGAGAATTGTGGAACCACGGCGGAACAAAATCGCCGCGGCGGCGTTGGGGCTTCATGCACAGGTTTTCCGTCCACGGTGATCCGGCTCAGCGCGTGGCGGTGATCGTGATCGCACTCATCCTCAGCTTTGCCGCCCTCAAGATCGGCGCGGACATCTTCGCACCGATGACCCTGGCCATCGTCACCGGGGTCATGCTCGCCCCCGTCACGGATGCCTTCGAGCGCATCGGCTTTTCCCCGGGTCTCGCCGCCTCGACCGTGTTGATCCTCGGGGTCTCGGCCATTGCCATCCTGGCCATCCTGGCCGAACCCGTGATCTGGCAGATCGCCGAAGAACTGCCGCGCATCCAATACGAACTCCGCTCGATCATCGCGGAATTCAGCAGCCTCATTCGCGGTCTGGAAGAAATCAACCGAGAGGTCGAAGCCGCACTAGGGGCCGCCCCGACCCCCGCCAAGGACACCGGGGAAGGCGGCAGCATACCAAGTATCACAAGCGCGCTCTTCATGGCCCCGGTGGTTCTGGCGCAGGCGCTCGTTTTCTGCGGCACGCTTTTCTTCTTCCTGCTGACCCGCAAGGGCATGTACGCGTGGCTGTCGCTCTGGATCGGCACCCCGGACGATACCGCCGACCTTCAGCGCCGGTTTACCAATGCCGAACGGCTGGTCGCCCGCTATTTTCTTGCGATTTCCAGCATAAATGCCGGCCTTGGTGCGGCCTTGGGCGGGGCGCTTCTGCTGATCAACCTGCCGGGGCCTTTCGTCTGGGCCATGGTCGCGGCCCTGCTCAATTTCGTGCTCTACGTGGGGCCAATGACCGTGACTGCGGGGCTGCTCGTGGCGGGCATCGTGGCCTTTGACGATCTGATGGTCCTGGCGCCCCCGGCGATCTTTCTCGCGCTCAACATGCTTGAGGCCCAGTTCGCAACCCCCGCCCTGGTCGGACGCCACATTTCCGTCAGCCCGCTGCTGATCTTCGTGTCGCTGGTGTTCTGGCTCTGGCTGTGGGGGCCCATCGGTGGCATCATCGCGATCCCGGTCCTGGTCATCGCCCTCGCCCTTCTCGACATCTTCACGGTCGACGGCACCGCACCCACGCCCGCGCCCTAAACCACCTCTTCAGGCATCCCCGGCAGGGGCGTCGCAATCGCCTGGGCGGCGTCCGAATCGTAATCCACCAGGAATCCCGCACGATGCTGCGGCGGCAGCACGCTGTTGCTTGCGACCATGCGCTGCCACGCGTCAAAGGCTGTCTCGATGTCGAGAAACGATGCATCCGCCTCCTTCGGCACCCAGCAGCCCATCACCTTTGCCCTGATTTCGGCGACATGATCGCTCCGGGTCACATGCAGCCCCGCTTCGGTGTCCCATCTCATGCTGCGTCCGTTGAGATTGGCCGAAGAAACGATCGCCTCCGCCTCGTCAAAGATCGAAACCTTGGAATGCACATAGATCAGCGGCGCGCCCTCCAGCGCATCACGCGCAGCGCTGTCGCTGGCGCGCGGCTGCACCGGCGATGCGATCACCAGCCGCTCAGGCCCGAACGCCGCCTTGAGATAGGCCAGCGCCCGCGCCTGCTGATGCTCGCCAAACCGTCCGTCGAGCCCCGGATCGCTCGAAAACGCCACTTCCTCGGGGGCCGCCGGCAGAACAAGGATCAGGCGCAGGTCCGGGCATTGCCCCGCCCGCCGCGCCAAGGCCCGCGCCAGAGGCACATGCCGAAAATACTGCGTTTCCAGATAGATCAGCCGCTCCGCCGATGCGATAGCCCCCGTATGCGCGCGCTCGATCTCGCGCAGGACACGATGCGGTGACAATCGCATCGGCGCGCTCAACCGGCGGCGCGACAGCGTGCGCAGAAATCCCGGCACCTGCGGCGGCGGCTCGGATCTGCGCGCAACCGCTGCCAGAAATCCCTCCAGATGTGCCTGTGCTGCCTCGGCGACCCTGCCCGTCGCCAGAACCTGCACATCATGCCAGGTCTGGTTCGGCTCTTGGCGATGGTCCTTGGTGTCATACCGCCGCTCATTCAGATCGAGACCGCCGATATAAACCAGACGGCGGTCGAACACCGCCAGCTTCTGATGATGCGTCGCCGGATGCAGGTCCATCAATCGCATCGGGAAACACAGTTGATCCCGTTCATCCACACGGCAAAGGCTGCGCAAGCGCGGCGTCTCGACCCGGAACCGCTCGCGCTCGTCCTTGTTCATGTGGCACCAGCGGTCCAACATCTCGCGGATTTTCATCCGCACCAGCGGATAGAGCAGCAGGCGGGGGAATATCCCGCTCTTGGCCGCATGCAGCGCCACGGTAAAGTCGAGCCGCGCCTCTGGCTTCGCCATTTCCCGAACCGCCGCGATCTGACGCAGGGTCTGCCATGCCAACCGGTGCAGATGCACCGCGGCAATCGGATCGAAATCCGACACGACAAGCCGGATCGCCACCCCGCGGTCAAGCGTGTGAACGACAAGATCGAACCACGTCGCACCGATCGCGCGCGCCTCGGCCGAACGCAGGCGCGTCCGCAAATCGAAAACCCGGAAACAGGCCGAAATCTCGGTCTGCGCCTGCAAAAAGGCGCGTTCCAAAGCCGGATACGCCTCTTCCGCGGTAATCAGAACCTCAAGGTCCGTGATCGCATCTGCTGCTGTATCACCCTGCGCGGGCCTGCCTTGGGTCATTGTCCTGCCGATCAGAGGTTGAATCCAGGTCCGGTCTCCCGAACGATCTGTCGTAAATGCCCCCGCCGGGACAGGCGGGGGCACGCACCCCAGGGACACGGGCCGGGTGCGGCAGAGCTTGGCTTGCATCTTGGGGGATGACTGTCAGGCTCCGGACGGTCGGCGCATCACGCCGACCATATTTTTGCAACGCGCATCCCGCCATTCGGTTCCCTGAAAAATTCGGAGCCACCAAAGAAAGGATGCCCTGCCGCAAGGCCGGCGTCACGCCCGGCCAGAGCGCGGCCCGAACAATAGCCAGAGGATAAAGCCCAAAAGCGGCAGCAACAGGACCAACACAACCCAGAGCACCTTCTTGCCCGTGGTCGCCCCCGACCCCACAACCGAAATGATGGCCCAAATATCGAGGATCAACAGAATGATCCCGCCAATGCCGGTGATCTCAAGCATCGTCCAAACTCCAATCTTACTTCGCGCGCCGCGCGCGGCGCATCGGATAATCCCCCCGGATTCAAACGGGGCCTGCAGTCATGAAACGTATGAGGGCGATCAATGTTCCCTCTGATTTTCATATGTTTTTTCACCCCGTACGAGAAACTTTCCGCGTCACCGATGGTTGGGTGAACAGGGCGCTGCATCCCCGCAGCATCCCTTCAACGCAGGACTGAGGAGTTCAAGCAATGAAACGTATTCTCGCAACCACCGCCATCGTCGCTCTGACCGCAATGCCAGCCGTGGCGCAGGCCGAAACCACGGACCAGACCAGCCCGAGCGTGACGGAATCCTCTGATGTGTCGAGCGACCACTCCGCAACCAAAGCCAACACCGACAGCAGCGCCGATGCGGGCGTGATGCCGCAACTGACCGATGAGGAGCGCACCGCGCTGACCGCCGAGGACCTCGAAGGCGTGGCGCTCTTCGACGCCACCGACGAGCGTGTCGGCGAAATCTCCGACATCGTGCTGACCGATGACGGTCAGGTCGAGCAGGTCATCGTCGACGTGGGCGGCTTCCTCGGGCTGGGCGAAAAGCCGGTCGCGGTCGCGTTTGAAGAAATCGAGATCAGCCGCGATCAGGCAGGCGAGACCGATACTCTCGAGGCCACGACCAGCCTCACCATCGAAGAGTTCGAAGCGATGAAAGAGTGGAAGGGCTGAAACGCCCCCGAAAAATCCGAACGTGATGCGGGTCGGGCGTTCACGCCCGGCCCGTTTCGTGTGTGCCGCGCCAGCCCCACGTCAGACAGAGGCGCTCCAGCTTCGCGGCTCATAGCCGATCACCACGCTGGCCAGCACCATGTCGACCAACCGTTCCAACAGCGCCGCCTGCCGCCCCTCGGCATAGAGATCGTTGCCGAACGACGTCGAAAAAGTCGCCCGGTTCGACACGTTGTAGAAGCTGAACGAACTCGTCAGCCAATGCAGCTCCAGCGCATCCACCCCCGCCCGGAACAGCCCCGCCGCCTTGCCCCGCGCGCAGACATCCTCGAGCTTGTCGATGATCGAGCGGTTCAGGCGTGGCACGATCTCGGATTTGCGCAGATATTCGGCGTTGTGGATGTTCTCGATCATCACCAGCCGGATGAAATGCGGCGCGGTCACATGCGCCTCGAAGGTGGCCTCGATCAGCCGCCGCAGCGCCGCCACCGGCTCGAGCCCGGCTACATCCAGATCGTCCTCGCGCGCGCGCAGCGTGGCATAGACCCCCTCCAGCACCGCCTGATAGAGACCTTCCTTGTCACCGAAGTAATAGTAGATCATCCGCTTGGAAGTAGAGGTCTGGCGCGCGATCTCGTTGATATTGGCCCCCGACAGCCCATGCGCCGCGAATTCCTGCGTGGCGATATGCAGAATGTCCCGGCGCACCGCCTCGGGGTCTTTCTTCCACGATGTCTTGCGCTTCTGGCCTGCACCGCCCTCGGACGCGTCCATGCAACCGCCTCATTTCAAACTCTGATTCCTTATTGGATAGCACGAATTTAACCCGCAGGTCCATTTTTCTTGACAAATTAACCCCAAGGTACATAAAGGGATCAACTGGCGATGCGAGGAGCGAATCGTCAGCGTTGAAATCCAGGGAGGACAGAGATGTCTCGTAAATTGATTGGCGCCTTCGTTGCGTTCGGCCTCAGTGCCGCCGTCGCGACCGCGCAAGACTACCCCGCCAAGGAAATTCAGGGCATCATCCAGTGGGGGGCCGGGGGCTCGACCGACACCGTGATGCGCGCCGTCACCCCCCATGCCGAAGCCGTGCTGGGTGGCACCGTGGTCATGCAGAACATGACCGGCGCCGTGGGCGCGATTGCCCTCAACCATGTCGCAGGCTCGGATGCCGATGGCTACACGCTGCTGATGGGCGCCGAAAACCCGCTGCTCTACAAGGTGATGGGCCTTGGCGACAAGGATTACTCGGAATTCACCCCGATCAACATTCTCGCGCGCGGCACACCCATTCTCGTGGCCCGCAACGACGCACCTTTCGACGATTACGCCGGCATGATGGATTTCATCAAGGCCAATCCGGGCGAGTTGCGCCTCGGCTCCACCGGTCCGGGCGGCGTGCCCTCCGTCGTCACCGCGATGATGAACACCGTCGAAGGCGAACTCGACGTGACAGCCATCCCCTATGACGGCGACGGCCCTGCCCTCACCGCGCTCCAGAGCGGCGCCATCGACGTGATGCCCGCCGTTCTCGGGGCCGCCATCGAGTCGATCCGCGCCGGGGCGATGAAACCGCTGGCGATCTTCGACACCGAGGCCAGCCCCAAGCTGCCCGACGTGCCCACCGTCACCTCCTTCAACGACGGCTACAGCACCTATCTGCCCTGGGGTCCGTTCTTTGGCGTCTTCGTCCCCAAAGGCACCCCCGATGACGTGGTGGCCAAACTGACCGAGGCCTATGCCACGGGCGCGCAGAACCCCGACTTCCTGTCGCTGATGGATGGCCGCGGCTTCACCATGATGTCGATCAGCGGCGACGCCGCCGCCGAGTTCCTGACCACCTGGCAGCAAAACACCGCATGGCTCCTGCAAGACGCAGGTCTGACCAAGGCCTCGCCGGAAGAGTTCGGCATCGCCCGTCCGGGCCAGTAAACCCTGACCGCGTGGCTGGCCGCTGGGCCAGCCACTCCCCGGCCCGCGCCGCGCGCCGCACAGACACAACACGCGTGACTTTCGATCTCGCTGTTGCCTCAAATCAGACAGATCGTGAGTCAGCGCATCGGCATCCCGCCGACGGCTTTGGGCTGGGCGGCACATGGCCTGCACGATCACCGCCACGTCAACGGAGGAGACCCGCATGGACCCCGAATTCAGAGGCGATCAGGACCACCACGACGGCACGTCCGACGCAACCCCCGGCGGATACCCTGCCGAGCGCAGACCCGGCGAGTTGGGCTTTGCCCTCTTCCTCACGGGTGCCAGCGCGATCCTGCTCTACAACGCCTACGCAATTTCCGGGTTTGACGCCCTCTCGGCCCCCGGCTCGGTGCCCATGGCCACCACCGCCGTCATGCTCATCGCGGCCCTCGTCGTCACCTGGCGCACCGCGCGCCTGCCGCGGGTCACGACCGAAACCCTCGCGCGTGACATCCTGCCGGTCACGGTCCTCGTCTTCGTGGCCTTCCTCGTGATCTTCGGCCTCGCTCTGAAACCTCTTGGCTTCCTGCCCACCGCAGCCCTCTTTCTGATTGCCGCAATCCGGCTCTTGTCCGGCTGGGGCTGGCCCCGGACCATCCTCACAGCCCTCTTTGCCCTTGCCGTGATCTGGATCGTGTTCCGCGTGATCTTTACCGTGCTCCTGCCCTCCGGCGTGGTGCCCGAGGCAGAGATCATCCAGGTCTTCCGCACACTTCTGTCCGGGGGGGGCGCCTGATGGAAGCGTTTCTCGCCCTTCTCACGGTCTTTACCCAACCTGATCTGCTGCTTCTGGTCGGCGTCGGCACCTTCGCGGGCATCTATATCGGGGCAATCCCGGGCCTTTCGGTCACGATGGCCGTGTCGATCCTCATTTCCTTTACCTTCTCGTGGGATGTCTATCCGGCGATTTCCCTCATGGTCGGCATCTATATGGGCGGTGTCTATGGCGGCTCGCGCACGGCGATCCTGCTCAATATCCCCGGCGCGCCCTCGGCCATTGCCACGGCCCTCGATGGCTATCCCATGGCCCAGCGCGGCGAGGCAGGACAGGCGATTGGCGTGACCACCGTCATGTCCTTTTTCGGCGGGCTGATCGGCATCCTCGTTCTGGCCCTCGCCGCGCCCTATGTCTCGGTCTTTGCGCTCAAGTTCCAACCGCGCGACTACATGCTCCTGGCGGTTCTGGGCATCCTTTTGGTCGGCTCGCTCTCGTCGGGCTCTCTGGTCAAGGGCATCTTTGCCGGGGCCTTGGGCCTTGCCATCGGCGCGGTCGGGCGTGATCCGCTCACCTTCACCGAACGCCTCACCTTCGATCTGCAACTGATGGAGGGCGGGATTTCCTTCATCGCCGTGATGATCGGCATGTTCGGCGTGTCCGAGGCGCTCTTGCAACTCCAGAACGTCAACAAGACCGCCGTGCGCCAGAAAATCACCAGGATCGTGCCCTCCTTCGGCGTGATCCGCAAATACCTGCCACTCTCGCTGCAAACCTCGACCATCGGCGTGATCATCGGCGCGTTGCCCGGCACGGGCGGCGACATCGCGGCCCTCATGGCCTATGACCATGCCAAGCGCGTGACCAAGACCCCCAAGGTCCCCTTTGGAAAAGGCGCGATGGAGGGGCTCGTCGCGCCCGAGACCGCCAACAACGCCGCCGTGGGCGGGGCCTTCATCCCGATGATGACGCTGGGCATCCCCGGCGATGCCGTCACCGCCATCATGATCGGCGCGCTTTTCATCCACGGGCTCAACCCCGGCCCGATGCTGATGGTGGATCAGCCCGATATGTTCTGGTTCATCGTCGGTGCGCTCTTCATGGCCAATATCTTCATGCTGATCTTTGGCCTCACCGGCATCCGCATCTTCACCAAGATCGTGGAAATGCCCCGCGCCGTCATCATCCCGCTCATTCTCCTGCTGTCCATCGTCGGGGCCTATGCGGTCAACAACGCGATTTCCGATGTCTACTGGATGCTGGGCTTTGGCGTCTTTGGCTACTTCATGCGCCACTACGGCTATCCGCTGGGCCCCGTCATCCTCGGCGTGATCCTGTCGCGCCTGCTCGATGACAACTGGCGCCGCGCCATCATCTCCGAGCGCGAGGACCTCGGCCGCTTCTTCGAAGGCATCCTCACCAGCCCTCTTTCCGTCACCCTCTTTGCGGCGGTGATCCTGATCTTCGTCAGCCAGACCCCGCTCTGGACCGCCCTGAAAACCCGCCTCTTCCGAAAGGCATGACCATGACCACGACCCGCACCCGCGCCGTGAAACTCGGCCTCATCGGCGATAATATCACCCGCTCGAAATCGCCGCGCCTGCATGTCACGGCGGGCCAGTTGACCGGCCTCGACGTGACCTACGACCGCCTGATCCCGCGCGACCTGCACCTCACCTTTGACGAGGTGTTCGATCAGGCGCAGGCAACAGGCTATCGCGGCCTCAACATCACCTACCCCTACAAGGAACTCGTGACCCGCCGCGTCACGGTCTCCGACCCGCTGGTGCGTGCCATCGGCGCGGTCAATACCGTGATCTTTGGCGCGGACGGCCCGAAGGGCTTCAACACCGATTACACCGGCTTCATGCGCGCCTATCGGGCGGTGCTGGGCACGGCCAATCCCGGCACCGTCTGCCTCATTGGCACGGGCGGCGTGGGCAAGGCGGTGGCCTTCGGTCTGATCGGCCTCAACGCCACCGCCATCCGCTGCGTCGATCTCGATGCCGCCAAGGCCGAGGCACTGGCCGCCAGCCTGCGCGCCCTTGGCACCGACACAAAAATCGAGGTCTCGACCGATCCCGTCAGCGCCGCCATGGGGGCCGATGGCCTCATCAATTGCACCCCCCTTGGCATGGTCGGCATCGGCGGCACCCCCCTGCCCGCCCCCGCCATGGCCGGGGCCAAATGGGCCTTTGATGCGGTCTATACCCCCGTCGACACACAGTTCCTGCACGACGCCACCGCCGCCGGGCTGCAGATCATCTCGGGCTACGAGCTGTTCTTCGGCCAGGGCGTGGATGCCTGGGCGATCTTCACCGAAACGCCGCTCGACGAGCCCGCCCTGCGCGCCGCCATCGAAGGGGATGCTGCATGAAAACCTCCATTGCCACGGTCTCGGTCTCAGGCAGCCTGCCCGAAAAGCTCGAGGCCATCGCCGCCGCCGGCTTTGACGGGATCGAGATCTTCGAGCAGGATTTCATCGCCCATGACGGCGCCCCCCGCGAGGTGGGCGAGATGATCCGCGCCATGGGGCTTGAGATCACCCTCTTTCAGCCCTTCCGCGATTTCGAAGGCCTGCCCGCCCCCCTGCGCGCCAAGGCCTTTGACCGGGCCGAACGCAAATTCGACCTGATGCAGGAACTGGGCACCGATCTCATTCTCATGTGCTCCTCCTGCCACCCGCAATCCTTGGGCGGCATCGACCGCGCCGCCGAGGACTTTCACGAGCTTGGGGAACGCGCCGCGAAACGCGGCCTGCGCGTGGGGTTCGAGGCGCTCGCCTGGGGCCGCCATGTCAATGATCACCGCGACGCCTGGGAAATCGTGCGCCGTGCCGATCACGCCAATGTCGGCCTCATCCTCGACAGTTTTCATACCCTCGGGCGCGGCATTGATCCCGACACCATCCGCCGCATCCCCGGCGACAAGATATTCTTTGTCCAACTCGCCGACGCCCCCCGCATCGAGATGGACCTGCTCTATTGGTCCCGTCATTTCCGCAACATGCCCGGCGAGGGCGATCTGGATGTGACCGCCTTCATGCAGGCGGTGGCGGCCACCGGCTATGCCGGGCCGGTCTCGCTCGAAATCTTCAACGATCAGTTTCGCGGCGGCAGCGCCCGCACCGTGGCCGAAGACGGCTACCGCTCGCTCACGGCGCTCCTTGACGAGGTGCGCAGGCGGCAGCCGGATACCGCCCTCAACCTTCCGCAAATGCCCGCCCGAGCACAGGTTCAGGGCGTGTCCTTCGTCGAATTCGCCACCCGCGGCGACGAGGCGACAGCGCTCGAATCCCTCCTGCAAACCCTGGGCTTCGCCCCCGCGGGGCGCCACATCTCGAAACAGCTCGCGCTCTGGACCCAAGGCGACATCCGCATCGTCATCAACCGCGAAAACACCGGCTACGCCAGCAGCGCCTATACGATGCACGGCACCACCGTCTGCGATGTGGGCTTGGCCGTGGATGACGCATCCGCCACCGTCACCCGCGCCACAGGCCTTGGCGCGCATCCCTTCTCGCAGCCGCTTGGCCCCGGCGAACTGGACATTCCCGCCATCCGTGGCCTCAGCGGCAGCGTGCTGCATTTCATCGACGACAAGAGCGGCCTCAGCGATGTCTGGTCGGTCGAATTCATCCCCGACCGGCCCGCCCAAACCGGCGCGGGCCTCACCCGCATCGACCATCTGGCCCAGACCATGAGCTATGACCAGATGCTCTCGTGGTCGCTCTTTTACACCACGCTTTTCGACATGCGCAAATCGCCCATGGTCGATGTGGTCGATCCCGACGGCCTCGTGCGCTCTCAGGCGCTCGAAACCCCCGATGGTGCCTTCCGCATCACGCTCAATGGCGCGGAAACCCACCGCACCATGGCGGGCAATTTTCTGGCCGACAGCTTTGGCGCGTCGGTGCAGCATATCGCACTGGCCACCGACGATATTTTCGCCACCGCAAGCGCCCTCACCGCCCGTGGCTTTGAACCGCTGCCGATGTCACCCAATTACTACGCCGATCTCGCCGCACGTTTCGATCTCGCGCCCGATCTTCTGGCGCGGCTCGCAGCGGGCAATATCCTTTATGACGAGGATGCAACAGGCGCCTTCTACCAGCTTTATTCGCGCCCCTACGCAGGCGGCATGTTCTTTGAAATCCTCCAGCGCTCGGGCGGCTATCAGGGCTATGGCGCGCCCAACGCCCCCTTCCGCATCGCCGCCCAGAAACGCCTGATGCGCCACAAGGGGATTCCCAGACGATGACCGACCGATATACCACCGGCATGGCCGTGCGCCGCCGCGTTCTGGGCGACGCCCACGTGAACCGCGCCGAGGCCGCCAAATCCGAGTTCGACGCGGCCTTTCAGACCCTCATCACCGAATCCGCCTGGGGCACGGTCTGGGCCAGCGACGGCATCAGCTTGCGCGAACGCTCAATGCTCACGCTGGCACTGCTCGCCGCCACCGGCAATTTCGCGGAAATCCCGATGCATATCCGCGCCACCGCCAACACCGGGGCCAGCCCCCGCGACGTGATCGAGGCTTTCCAGCATGTCGCGATCTACGCCGGGGTTCCGGCCGCCAATCACGCCATCAAACTGGCCAAAGACACCTATGCAGAGATGGAAAAGGACAGACCATGACCGCAACCGACCTCTATCAACGCGACCGCACAAGGCACCCGCCCGCCCTCGCGCCGGATTACAAGACCTCCGTCGCCCGGTCGCCGCGCTTGCCCCTTCTCTCGCTTCAGACCTCGGCCAGCGAACTGACCGGCCCGACCTTCGGGCACAATGACATCGCCGCGCTCGACAATGACCTCATCCGCAACTACGCCCATGGCGGCACCCCCATCGGCGAGCGGATCATCGTGCATGGCCGCGTGCTCGATGAAAACGCGCGCCCCGTGCCCCATACGCTCGTGGAAATCTGGCAGGCCAATGCCGGCGGGCGGTATCGCCACAAAAAGGACAGCTACCTCGCGCCGATCGATCCCAATTTCGGCGGCTGCGGGCGCACCTTGACCGACGAGAACGGCTATTATGTGTTCCGCACCATCAAACCCGGTGCCTACCCCTGGCGCAACTGGGTCAACAACTGGCGGCCCGCGCATATCCATGTCTCGGTTTTCGGCACCGCCTTTGCCCAGCGCCTCATCACCCAGATGTATTTCGAGGGCGATCCGCTCATCGCGAAATGCCCGATCGTCCAGACCATCCCCGATCCGCGCGCGATTGATCAACTCGTCGCGGCGCTCGACATGAATGCCTCCGTCCCGCTCGATGCCATCGCCTACAAGTTCGACATCGTGCTGCGCGGCACCCGTTCCACCTACTTCGAAAACCGTCCCGAGGGGAATTGACCATGGCCCAACCGCTTCCCTATCTCAAGGAATCCCCCTCGCAAACCGCCGGTCCTTATGTTCACATCGGCCTTGCGCCCGGCGATGCGGGATTTGACATCTACGCGCAGGAACTCGGCCGCGACATCGCCGGTCCCAACGCCGCAGGCACGCCCATCACCGTGACCGGAACCGTCACCGACGGCACCGGCGCCGCGGTCAAGGATGTGCTGATCGAGGTCTGGCAGGCCAATGCCGCAGGCATCTACCCCGGTGCTGGCAAAGTCGAAGAGGGGTTTCGCGGCTGGGGCCGCGTGGTGCCAGATTTCGACACCGGGCAATTCCGCTTCGACACCGTTAAACCCGGCCCGGTGATGGGCCGCAACGCCCGCCCGATGGCACCGCATCTCAACCTCTGGCTGGTCGCACGCGGCCTCAACATCGGGCTCAACACCCGGATGTATTTCGGCGACGAAGCTGCCGCCAATGCCGCCGACCCGGTGCTCAATCTGATTGAACAGACCCACCGTCGCGCCACCCTGATTGCCCGCGCCGATGGCTCCACCTACCATTTCGACATCCGCCTTCAGGGCGAGGCCGAAACCGTGTTCTTCGATGTCTGAGGCCGCCATGTCCAACCCCTGCATCCTTTGCGTCGCCATCACCGGCTCGCTGCCCACCAAGGCCAACAACCCCGCCGTGCCGATCACGATCTCGGAACAGATCGAAAGCACGCAAGAGGCGTTCGAGGCCGGGGCCACCATCGCCCATTGCCATGTGCGCGACGACGCGGGCCGCCCCACCTCCGACCCCGAGCGTTTCGCCCGCCTCAAGGAAGGGCTGGAACGGCACTGCCCCGGCATGATCATCCAGCTTTCCACCGGCGGCCGCTCCGGCGCGGGGTATGAACGCGGCGGCATGCTGCCGCTGCGCCCCGACATGGCCTCGCTCTCGGTGGGGTCCAACAACTTCCCCACCCGCGTCTATGAAAACAGCCCCGATCTCGTGGATTGGCTCGCCTCCGAAATGATCGCCCATGACGTCAAGCCGGAAATCGAGGCGTTCGACCTCGGCCATGTCATCCAGGCCTGCACCATGGCCAGGGACGGACGCCTGAAATCGCCCCTCTACGTGCAATTCGTCATGGGCGTGAAGAATGCCATGCCCGCCGATGAGCGCGTGCTCGACTTCTACATCGAAACCCTCAACCGCTTGGCCCCCGATGCCCAGTGGTGCGGCGCGGGCATCGGCCCGGCCCAGATCACCCTTAACGAATGGTGCATCGCCAAGGGCGGCCATACCCGCACAGGGCTCGAGGATAACGTGCGGCTGGATCGCGACCGCCTCGCCCCCTCCAACGCGGCCCTCGTGCGCCGCGCGGCAGAGCTGTGCGAGAAATACGAACGCCCCGTGGCCACCTGGCAAGAGGCACGCGCCATTCTGGGGTTGAGGCCCCCGGCATGACCCGCTTTGCCCGGCCCAAGGATGTCACGCTGCACTACAATCACCACGCGGGCGAGCCCGCACGCCGCGCCATTGTCTTCGCCAATTCCCTCGGCACCGACCTGCGCATCTGGGACGCGGTGCGCCAACAGTTGCCGCCCGAAATCCCCACCCTCGCGCTGGACAAACGCGGCCACGGCCTCTCGGAATACGGGCCCATCAGCATCGCCACCCTCGCCACGGACCTTGCCGCGCTGATGGACCATCTGCACCTCTCAGATGCCCTGATCTGCGGTGTCTCCGTGGGCGGCATGATCGCGCAAGCGCTGGCGCACCTGCGCCCCGATCTTGTGGCAGGGCTGATGCTGTGCAACACAGGGGCCAGGATCGGCACGGCAGAGGCATGGAACATGCGCATCGACACCGTCCAGAGCAGCGGCATCGCGGCGATGGCCGACGCCATTCTTGAGCGTTGGTTCGCCCCCGACTGGCGCGCGGCGCATCCCGTGGCGCTCTCGGGCTGGCGACAGATGCTCACCCGCACGCCCGCCGACGGCTATGCCGCCACCTGCGCGGCCATCCGCGACGCCGACCTCACTGCCGACACCGCGCGCCTGCGCCTCCCCACCCTCTGCGTATCCGGCGCACAGGATGGCGCCACCCCGCCACCGCTGGTCGAGGCGCTGGCCGGCATGATCCCCGGCGCGCGCTACACCTGCCTCGACGGTGTCGGCCACCTGCCCTGCATCGAAGCCCCCGAGCGCCTGACCCCGCTCCTGCGCGACCTCTACGGCACGCTCGCATGACCGGCGTTTTCGATCACCCCTGGCTCGGCGCGCTCTTTGGCGATCCCGAGATTGCCGCGCTCTGGTCGCCCGAGACTCAACTCAACCACATGCTGCGCTTCGAGGCGGCCTGGACCCGCGCCCTGGGCCATGTCGGCCGCATCGACGCGAACACAGCCGAAGAAACCGCCCGCCACATCCTCGGCACCACCCTCGACCTCACGGCACTTGCCACCGGCACCGCGCGCGATGGCCTGCCCATCCCGGCCCTCGTGCGCCTGCTCAAGGCCAACGCCCCCGATCCCACCGCCGTGCATCAGGGCGCCACCTCGCAAGACGTGATGGACACCGCCCTTGCCCTCACCCTTCAGGCCACCAGCGCGCTGCTGGATCAGCGCCTCGCCGCACTGCACGGCGCCCTCACCGATCTCGACCACCGCTTCGGGGCCAACCCGCTCATGGGCCGCACCCGGATGCAGGCCGCCATGCCGATCCATGTCCGCGACCGCCTGCGCCCCTGGATCACGCCGCTCGCGGCCCATCGCTCCCGCCTGGCCCGCGCGACCGAAGGCGTGGCGCTTCTGCAATTCGGCGGCGCGGCAGGCGACCGCGCGGCCATGGGCGCGGATGCCCCCGGTATCGCCGCGCATCTGGCCAATGCCTTGGGCCTCGGCAATCCGCCCGCCTGCTGGCATGCCACACGCGACGGGCTGGCCGACTATGCCAGCACCCTCTCGCTCATCTCCGGCACATTGGCCAAGATGGGACAGGACGTGACCCTGATGGCACAACAGGGGCTGGAAGAGATTCACCTCACCGGCACCGGCACCTCTTCGGCCATGCCGCATAAACAGAACCCGATCCTCGCCGAATTGCTCGTGACCCTCGGCCGCTTCAACGCGGTGCAGGTCTCCGGCCTGCATCACGCGCTGATCCATGAACAGGAACGCTCGGGCGCGGCTTGGGCGCTGGAATGGATGCTCCTGCCGCAACTGGCACAGGCCACGGGCCGCGCCCTCACCGCCGCGCTCGACCTCTGCCACAGCGTGACCCACATCGGCCTCAGAACGGCACCGCCGCCCGAAACTTGACCCCGGCACCGCCATCCGGATGGCGCAGCCGCAATTCCTCGGAATGCAGCATCAGGCGCGGAAAATCCCGCGCCGCCCCGCTCGCATAGAGCGGATCGCCCAAAATCACATGGCCCAGCGCCAGCATATGCACCCGCAGCTGATGGCTCCGCCCGGTCTTGGGGCTCAGCCGCACCCGGCTCTCCTCGTCCCCCGCGCGCAGCACCCGCCATTCGGTCAAGGCCGCGCGCCCGGTCTCGTGACAGACCTTCTGCAACGGGCGGTTGGGCCAGTCCACGATGAGCGGCAGATCGACCACGCCGGTTTCCGGCTCCATCCGCCCCCAGACCCGCGCCACATAGGTCTTGCGCGTCTGCCGCTTCTCGAATTGCAGCCCCAGATGCCGCTGCGCATGGGGCGTCAGCGCAAAGATCATCACGCCGGAGGTGTCGCGATCCAGCCGATGCACCAAGAGCGCGGTGGGAAACACATCGCGCACCCGCGCCATCAGGCAATCGGCCAGATGCTCGCCCTTGCCCGGCACACTCAATAGGCCCGCAGGCTTGTTCACCACGACGATCTCGTGATCGTCATGCAGCACCTCAAGCGGATCGGTCGGCGGATCATAGTCACTCATGGCCGCGCCTTACACGACCCGCCCCGCCATGACCACTCCCACATTCATCTGGCCCGAAATACCTCGGGGGGCGTGGGGGGCTGGCCCCCCCACCCTGCTCACGCCTTCACGCGCTCGGATCCGGGATCGTACATCGGCCTGAGCGACGCCTCCGCCTTCACCCTGACCCCGGCCACATCGACCTCATAGCCCGAGGCCAGAACCTGCTCGGCACTCTCGCCCGCGCAGGGCACATAGCCCAGGCCCATCGCCCCTCCCAGATGATGCCCATAGGCGCCCGAGCTCAGATAGCCCACGATCTCGCCATCCCTCAGCAAGGGCTCGTTGTGATAGAGCATCGGCTCGGGGTCCGTCAGGCGGAATTGCACCAACCGCCGCTCCAACCCCGCCTCCTTCTTGCGCAGAACGGCATCGCGCCCGATGAAATCGGCCTTGCCCATGGCCACGGCAAAACCAAGCCCCGCCTCCAGCACGTGATCCTCACAGGTGATGTCATGGCCGAAATGCCGGAACGCCTTTTCGATGCGGCAACTGTCCATCGCGTGCATCCCGCAGAGTTTCAGCCCGTGATCCGCCCCCGCCGCATGCAGCACCTCAAAGACATGGCCGCACATCTCGGCGCTCACATAGATCTCCCAGCCCAACTCGCCCACATAGGACACACGATGCGCCCGCGCCACGCCCATGCCGATCTCGATCTGCCGGGCATGGCCAAAGGGATGCGCGTCGTTCGAGAAATCATCGGGTGAAATCGCGCGCATGAGGTCGCGCGCCTTCGGCCCCATCACGGCCAGCACGCCCTCGCCCGCCGTCACATCGGTGATCACGACCGCGCGCTCCCCCACATGCCGCCGCAGCCAGGTTTCATCCGCCAGCCGCGTCGCCGCCGGTGTCACCACCAGATAGGCGGTCTCGCTCAGCCGCGTCACCGTCACATCGGCCTCGATGCCGCCCTTGGCATTCAGGAACTGCGTATAGACGATCCGCCCCGGCGCCACGGACATATCCGCGCCGCAGACATGGTTCAGAAACGCCTCGGCGTCGCGGCCCTCGACCCGCAGCTTGCCGAAACTCGACATATCGTACATGCCCACGGCCCCGCGAATGGCCCGCACCTCCGCCGCCGTGTTCTCAAACCAGTTCTGCCGCTTCCAGCTATAGCGATACTCCCGTTCCTGCCCGGCCTCGGCATACCAATTGGCCCGCTCCCAGCCCGCCAATTCGCCCATGACAGCACCTTGGGCCAAGAGCTGCGCATGAAACGGCGTGCGCCGCACACCGCGCGCCGTGGCCTTTTGCCGGTAGGGGTAGTGATCGGCATAGAGCAGGCCCAAGGTTTCCTTGGAGCGCTCGAAAAGATACTGCTTGTTGCCCTGAAAGGGCTGCATCCGCGCCACATCCACATCGCCCAGATCAAATGGCCGCTCTCCCGCATCCATCCAGAGCGACAGCGCATGGCCCGCCCCCCCGGCCGACTGGATACCGATGGAATTGAACCCGGCGGCAACCCAGACATTGTCCATCTCGGGGCAGAGCCCCAGATGATAGGCATCATCGGGGGTAAAACTTTCCGGACCGTTAAAGAACGTGTGAATCCCCGCCTCGGCCAGCATCGGCATCCGGTTCACCGCCGCTTCCAGGATCGGTTCGAAATGGTCGAAATCCTCGGGCAGCTGGTCAAATTCGAAACTCTCGGGGATGCCATTCATCCCCCAGGGCTTTGACACCGGCTCGAACGCGCCCAGCATGATCTTGCCGGCATCCTCCTTGTAATAGGCGCATTCATCGGGCACCCGCAGGACCGGCAATTGCGTCAATCCCGCAATCGGCTCGGACACGATATAGAAATGCTCACAGGCATGCAGCGGCACATTGGTGCCCGCCATCCGGCCCACCTCATGCCCCCACATGCCGGCGCAATTGACGATCATCTCACAGGCGATATGGCCCGCGCTGCCGTCCTCGCCCTGCCACTCGACTCCGGTCACGCGCCGCCCGGCGCGGGCAATCCCCGTGACCTTGACCCGCTCCTGCACCCGCGCGCCGCGGTTGCGCGCGCCCTTGGCCAGCGCCAGCGCGATATTCGCGGGGTCCGCCTGCCCGTCCGTGGGCAGCCAGACACCGCCCGTCACGCCGTCAAGATTGAGATGCGGATAGCGCAGCTTGATCTCGCTCGGGCTCATCTCCTCGACCGGCACACCAAAGGCACGCGCCATCGCGGCATTGCGCTTGAGTTCCTCCAGCCGCTCGCCCGTCAGCGCGACCGACACCGATCCCACCTGCCGAAACCCGGTGGCAACGCCGGTCTCGGCCTCAAGCCCGGTGTAGAGCTCTGCCGAATACCGCGCGAGCCGCGTCATGTTGGCCGAGGCGCGCAATTGCCCGATCAGCCCGGCCGCATGCCAGGTGGTGCCCGATGTCAATTGCTTGCGCTCCAGCAGGACAACATCCCGCCAACCGAGCTTGGTCAGATGATAGGCCACGGAACAGCCCACGACGCCGCCGCCGATGATGACCACACGGGCCTGAGTTGGAAGATAGGTCATTCATAACCCCATGATATAACGATGAAAGTCTCAGACGATGTCATGCCCGGCCGCGCGCAGCCGCCGTGCCAGTTCCGCGATATGCGCAGGCCCCACTTCACAGCAGCCGCCCACGATGCTGGCCCCTTGCGCGACCCAGCCCATGGCAAAATCGGCATAGGCGTCCGGGGTCAGATCGCTGCGCTGCTCCAGCGCGTCCACCGTGGGGGCCGCCCCCAGAAAGCCCGCGCTGATGCAGGTAAACCCATTGGCATAGGCGCCAAAGGGCAGGCCGAACCCGCGCACGATCTCCAGCCCCGCCGCCACGGATTCAGGCCGCGTGCAGTTGATCAACACCGCCTCGGGCGCAAACTCGGCCACCAACGGGGCCAGATCGCCCAACGCCTCGCCCGAGCGCAGGCGCGTGCCGTCGTCATCCATCACCGTGACCCCCAGCCAGACCGGCAGGCCGCTCTGCCCCGCCGCCATCAACCCGCCGCGCGCCTGATCGACCGAGGCCATGGTTTCCAGCAGGATCAGGTCCACCCGATCCCTGAGCAGCGCCACATTCTCGGCGTAGAGTGCGGCGGCTTCTGCGGCGGGCGGGCAGAGGTCAGGCCGATAGGACTGCACCAGAGGCCCGATCGCTCCGGCCACCCGGCCCGAGCCATGGGCATCGCGTGCCGCCACCGCCGCCGATACCGCCACATCGGTCAGCCGCGCCACCTCATCCTGCAATCCCACGCGCGTCAGCCGGTCGCGCAGCACCGCATAGGTATTGGTCGAGGCCACCGTGGCCCCCGCCGCGAAATAATCGTCATGCACCAACCGGACGAATCCGGGATGGTCGATCATCACCTGCGTCGACCAGAGCGGCGTCGCCCGGTCGCCCGAGCGTTTCACCAATTCCTGCCCGATAGAGCCATCGAGCAGCGTGATTGCGGTCATCGTTTATCCTCCGGGGGTAAAAGCACCAATTTCCCAGCATGGGTCTTGGCCTGAAAATCCGCCTGCGCGCGGGCGATGTCGCGCAACGGGTAGGTGGCGGCAATGCGGGGGCGCACGCGCCCCGCACGCACCATATCGATCAGCCGGGCAAACACCTCCGGCGGCTGATAGGTGCAGCCATGCAGCGTGATGTCGCGCAGGTAAATACGCCGCAGATCGACCGTGACCATCGGCCCGGCAACGGCACCGGCCACGGCATACTGCCCACCGGGGCGCAGCGCATCAATCAGCGCGGCAACGCCCGCACCGCCCACAAGGTCGATCACCGCGTCATAGCGATCCTGCGGCAAGGGCGCGTCGCGCGCGATCACCTCTGCCGCGCCTTCCTCGCGCAACACCGCCGCCTTGGCGGCGGCAGCCATCCCCGTCACGCGCGCGCCCATCGCCGTGGCAAGCTGCACCGCCGCAAGGCCGACATTGCCCGACGCCCCGGTGATCAACACCTCTTGCCCCGGCCCAACCCCCGCCCGATCCAAGAGGCCCAGCGCCGTGCCAAAGCCACACGGGATCGCCGCAATCTCGATATCCGAGAGCGGCACATCGCTCACGTCATAGAGGTCATCGGCGCGCATCAGGCAGTATTGCGCAAAGGCGCCGTCGATCTCGGACCCGAGCGCGATGAATCCGACCGGATTTTCCGCGCTTGGGCGCGGAATGTTGATCGGGCACGTGACGCGCGCGCCCAGCGCAGGCGTTTCGACCTGCGGCCCGCGCGCCACCACCTCGCCACAGAGATCACCGCCCTGAATACGCGGAAACGCCAGCGCGCCCGCCCAGCCGCCGCTCTCCACGCCGTCCGCAGTCTCGCCCGTGGCCCCTGTCACCTCTGCCGCATACCAGCCCTCGCGGGTGTTGATGTCGGTGTTGTTGACACCTGCCGCCCGCACCCGCACCAGCACCTCGCCGGGGCCGGGCCGTGGCACGGGAATATCCGCGCGCCACTGCAACGCTTCAGGTCCGCCATGACGGGTGAGATACACGCCGCACATGGTTTCAGGCAGGGTCATGCCCGCAACCGCTCATTCTCCGGATCCCAGAGGGGCGCGTCGGGCTGCACCACCGCGCGGCAGCGTTCCCCGTAAATCTCCACCTCGATTTCGGTTCCCGGCACCGCCAGATCGGCGCGCAACATGCCCAGGGCCACGCTGGCATTCACGCGATAGCCCCAGGCCCCGCTCGTGGTTTCGCCCACGATCTGCCCGTCATGCCAGAGCGTCGACATATAAGGCGCATCCGCTGCCTTGGCCTCGACGATCAGCGTGACAAAGCGTTTCTTCACCCCCCGCTGCTTCTCGGCCAAGAGCGCCGCCTTGCCGGGGAAATCCTGCGGCTTGTCCAGTTTGACGAACCGGTCCAACCCTCCCTCCAGCATCGAATAATCGGTGCTCAGATCACCTTTCCACGCGCGATAGCCCTTCTCGATCCGCAAGGAATTCAGCGCGAACATGCCAAAGGGTTTCACCCCCGCCGCCATCAACGCCTCATAGATCGCCGGGATCGCCGCATTCTCGGCATGGATTTCCCAGCCCAATTCGCCGGTAAAGCTCACCCGCATCAGAAACGCCTTTTGCCCCGCGACGGTCGCATGCTGATGGCTCAACCACGGCAGGCTCAGATCGGCATCGGTCAGCCCCGCCAGAATCTCGCGGCTCTTCGGCCCCGCCAGGAGCAGCGCATCGCGCTCCGTCGTGGTCTCGCGCAGGCTCAGCCCCTCGGGCAGCGCCTTTCGCACCAATTCGCCGTCATGCCACTGCGCCGTGGCCGCCGTGATCAGCACGAAACTGTCCTCCTTCAGCCGGATGCAGGAAAACTCCGTCACGATCCGCCCGCGCTTGTCGGCCACATAAACAAGGTTCATCCGCCCCACCTTGGGCAATCCCCCCGTCACAAAGCCGCGCAGCCAGTCATCTGCCCCCGCCCCCTCGATCCAGAGCCGCGTGAACCCCGGCAGATCGAGCACGCCGCAGGCATCGCGCACCGCCTCGCATTCCTCGCGAATACGCGCCTCCCAAGGGCCCGCGCGGTCCCAGGTCTGCGTCGCGGCCTCTGACGTGTCATCGCCGGGCTTTGCAAACCAATTGGCCCGCTCCCAACCATTGTAGACGCCCATGACGCCGCCCAATGCCTTCACCTTGTCATGCACCGGGCTCACCTTGCGATCCGGCGCCGCGGGCCATCTGTGCCACGGGAAATGCATGGCATATTCATGCCCATACACCTCCATCCCCTTGGCGATGCAATAGTCCCGGTCGGTGTAATCGGTATAGCGGCGCGGGTCACAGGCCCACATGTCCCACTCGGTCGCGCCTTCCGTCACCCATTCCGCCAGCACCTTGCCAGCACCCCCGCCCTGCGCGATGCCAAAGGTAAAGACACAGGCCTCGAACGCATTGGGCACCCCCGGCATCGGGCCAATCAGCGGCAGACCATCGGGCGCATAGGGAATGGGCCCATTGATGACCTTGGAAATCCCCGCCTGCCCCAGCAACGGCACCCGCGCCATCGCATCCTCGATATACCACTCCAGCCGCTCCAGATCGTCGGGGTAGAGCTGAAAGCTGAAATCCTCCGGCATCGGATCGTCAGGCTTCACCCAATGCGCCTTGCAATTGCGCTCATAGGGCCCGAGGTTCAGACCATACTTTTCCTGCCGCAGGTAGTAAGAGCTGTCGACATCGCGCAAGAGCGGCAATTTATGCCCCTGCTCCCGGCTCCATGCCTCCAGTTCCGGGATTTCATCGGTCAAGAGATACTGATGGCTCATCACCATCATCGGCACCGTGCGCCCGCCATAGGGCTTGAACCATTCGCCCACCCGCTGCGCATAATATCCGGCGGCATTGACTACATAGTCACAGCGGATCTCGCCCTTCTCGGTCTCGACGATCCACTCAGCCCCCTCGCGCCGCACGCCCGTGGCGGGCGTGAACCGCAGGATCGTCGCGCCCATGTCGCGCGCGCCCTTGGCCAAGGCCTGCGTCACCTGTGCGGGATCAATATCGCCATCATTGGGATCATAGAGCGCGCCTTGCAGGTCATGCGTCTCCAGAAACGGGTAGCGCGCCTTGATCTCGTCCACCCCGAGGATTTCCAGATCCATCCCCTGATACTTGCCCATCCCCCGCGCGCGCTGAAACTCCTGCATGCGCTCGCGGCTATGCGCCAGACGGATCGACCCCGTCTGGTGGTAATTCATCGGATAATCCACCTCCGCGCCAAGGCGTGCATAAAGCTCGGTGGAATAGCGCTGCATGTTCATCACCGACCAGCTGGTCGAGAAGGTCGGCACATTGCCCGCCGCATGCCATGTGCTGCCAGCGGTCAACTCGTTCTTTTCGAGCAGCACGCAATCGCTCCACCCCGCCTTGGCCAGATGATAGAGGCAGGACGCGCCCACCACGCCCCCGCCGATGATCACGACCCGCGCCGTGCCCGGAAATTCCGCCATGTCCCTCTCCCTCAGTCCTTCTGCGGCACGCCGTCCGCGATGTCGTAATAATCACCCTTGTCCTTGACAAAGATGTGCTTCTCCAAGCGCAGCCCGGTCGGTGCCTCCAGCGCCCCCAGCGCGAAACTCATGGTGTCCTCGTCATGCGCGGCCCAGAACAGGAACGAACCGCATTTGGGGCAAAACCCGCGCTTGGCGATGTCGCTCGCCGCGTACCAGCTCACGGATCCCGAAATGCTCAAATCCGACCGCGCCACATAGGCCGAGGCCCAGACATGCCCCGATTGCTTGCGGCACTGCCCGCAATGGCACACGCTCGCGCCTTTCGGTGCCGCATTCACCGTAAATGTCACATCCCCACACAGACACGATCCCTTGTGCATCATCCTCTCCCCGGAGTTACGGCGCTGCCCAGCGCCACGCCATAGATCACGAAACAGGCGGCCATACCCCGCCGCAGCCAGACATTGAACACAGCCCCCAGCGCCGCCCGGCCAAGCCCTGCCCCAAGCGCGGTGTAGCCCACATAGCTCAGCGTCGTCAGGCTCAGCGCCGTGGGGAAAATCACCCACATCTGCGCGCCAATCGGCACATCGGGCTGCACGAATTGGCTAAACGCCGCCAGATAGCCCGCCACACTCTTGGGGTTGATCGTGGCAATCGCCAAGGCCCGCCAATAGACCGAGCCTTTCGGGGCCTCCCCCGCCTCAACAGGTCGCCGCGCCAGGATCCAACCGCGCACCCCGAGGTAAATCAGGAACCCCGCCCCGATCAGCTTGGCCACCTGAAACGCCACCGGTGAGGCCGCAATCAGCGCCGTGATCCCCGCTGCCGACAGGCTCAGGAACAGCGTCGCTTGCGTCAGGATCGCCAACACCCCCCAGAGGCTGCGCCGAAACCCGATGGTCATACCGTTGGTGATGCAATTGACCGCATTTGGCCCCGGCGTGGTGACGAACACCACCCAGAAGAGCGCAAAGACCGTCCAGGCGTGATAGCTCATGGCGCGCCCTCAATACACCGGCGGGGCGATCACCCAGATCGCCACGCAAGGGATGTCATAGGGATTGGCCCAGCCATAGGGCTCGCCGCGAAACCGGAAACTGTCACCGGGACCGACAGTAAATTTCCGCTCCCCAATACTCAGGTCCAGTCGCCCGGACAGGATATAGCCCACCTCCTGCGTCGGGCGCTGCGCCGGGCGCTGCATCCTGGACCGGGGGCGGAATGTCGAATGGATCACCTCGAAATCATCGGTCAGGTCCGGCGAGAGCAACTCCTCGATCAACCCTTCCTCGCCCGATCCCATCGGCCGCCGTGCGCCCGCGCGCACCACATAGCCCTGTTCCTCGGCGGGCGCGCTCGCGTGACCGAAGAGAAGCGACATCGGCACGCCCAAGACCTCGGCCACCTGCCGCAGATCGCTGATCGACGGCTCCGACAGATCACGCTCAACCTGAGACAGCCAGCCCACCGACCGACCCAGCATCTCGGCCAGCGCCGCGAGCGTCAGCCCGCGCGCCTTGCGCAGGGCGCGCAGGTCCGCACCAAGGCTGCGCATCCCGTCGATCTGACTCTGCTGCATGGAAGGTCTCGTGAAAATTTCCGCTCAATTTTCACGCTGCGCCGATTCCGTGAAAAAATCAACTGAAATTTCATGCGTTTTTCCAATCTCCCTTGCGCGGAATCAAGGTGCCGCAGGCACCGCCGCGCAGCGGTCATGCCGAAGGCATGCCTCTGGCATGACCCGCCCCCTCGGGCGGGCGCTTTTGCAACGGCTCATCTCAGCGAAAGCGCGGAAGACTTGGCAGACATAAAGTGCCAATCACTTCTGTCGCTGCGCCCACCCGGCGGACGGGCACCGCGCGACGGATCACAAACAGGCACCCACATAGGGGCAGGTCAGGTGGATTCTTTAAATCACAACGCCGACCTTACAAAATCCCCTTGCAAACCTTACGGATCGTAAGGTCTACACCTTCGCCGCCACCTTGGGCCGCAGCACATGCGGAACACCCGGATCATAGAGCGCGCTATCCTTGAAATCAGCAATCTCGCCCAGAACTTTTCCCACCAGAATCAACGCGGTACGGGTAATCTTCTCGGCGCGAACCTTGGCGTGAATGTCGGCCAGCGTGCCCCGGATAAACATCTGATCCGGCCAGCCCACCCGATAGGCCACCACCACGGGACAGTCATCGCCATAGTAGGGCGCCAGAATTCTGTGTATTTCCCGTAGGTTACGGATCCCGAGGTGGATCGCCAGCGTCGCCCCGGTGCGCGCGAAATTCTCCAGCGTCTCGCCCTCGGGCATCGACGTGGATTTCATGGAAACCCGCGTCAAAACAATGCTTTGCGCGATTTCTGGCACGGTCAATTCCTGTCCCAGCGCCGCCGCCGCCGCCGCATAGGCCGGAACCCCCGGAATGATCTGATAATCAATGCCATCTGCCCGAAGTTTACGAATTTGTTCCGCAATCGCACCATAGAGTGACGGATCGCCCGAATGCACCCGCGCCACGTCCAAACCCTTGTTATGGCTCTCTAAAATGACCGCATGGGTATCCTCCAGCGTCATCGGCGCGGTGTCCATGACCAGCGCTCCCTCAGGTGCCCCGGCCACAACCTCGGCCGGCACAAGGCTCCCGGCATAAAGGCAGACGGGGCATTGCCCGATGATGCGCTCCGCCTTCTTGGTCAAAAGTTCCGGGTCGCCCGGCCCTGCACCGATGAAATAGACAGTCATTTCAATGCCTTCCCTATTCTGACCTCGGCCAGATCGCCGTCAATCTTGCGCGCATAGCCGCGCGGCGTGAACATGCGCGGCCCTTCGCCCAACTGCGCCAGACGGCTGTTGGACGACCCGACCAGAACAACCGTTAACATATCCACCTCATCCACCTGCAAATCGGCCAAGCGCCTGTATCGCAAGGATTCTTCCGGTCGCCCCAGCGAGCTTGCCAAGAGCACAGGCGTATCCGCCGGACGGTGTTTGAGCAAAATATCCCGCGCCTCGGACAATAAAGTCCGCCGCGTCTTGGACACCGGATTGTAGAAAGCGATCACGAAATCGCCCTCTGCCGCAGAATTCAATCGCCGAATGATGTCTTCGCGCGGCGTCAATAGGTCACTTAGCGAAATCGTGCAGAAATCATGCCCAAGAGGGGCCCCCGCCCGCGCCGCCGCCGCCTGCAGCGCCGACACACCGGGCGAGCACACAACCTCCACCCGCCGCGCCGCGTCACTCACCCCCTGCGCCTCCGGCCCGCGATCCAAGAGCTCGAAAACCAGCGCCCCCATCGCGTAAATACCTGCATCTCCTGAACAAATCAGCGCAACGTTCTTTCCCTGCCCTGCTTGTTCCAGCGCATAACGGCACCGCGCCTCCTCACCGCCCAGCGGAAAATCGCTGCGACTCTTCCCCGCCGCCAATGGTCCCAAGAGGTCGATGTAGAGACCATAGCCCACCAGCTCATCCGCCTCCGCCACCAGACGAGAGACTTCCGGCGTCCGCCAACTTGCCTGTCCGGGGCCAATGCCCAGCACGCTCAAACGCCCGCGCGCCCGCCCCGGCATCTCGGTAATGACCGCCTCGGACCGGCTCAGCGCGCAGGTTGCATTGGCGGTTTTCCTTTTTTCTACAACCAGTTGACCACCACAGGCCAGTGCCGCACCCTCGGACACGCCGTGGCATCCAACCTCGGCAAAGACCACTTCGGACGGGTTCGCCAACTGTCCCGCAAAGGCCTCTAGCTCCGCTGCATTGAACAGGCGAAAGGGCACACCCAACCGCCGCGCCACCGCATTCATGGCACCTTCGTCAGCCTTGAGGTCGATCGACGCGACACAGGCCACCGCCCCCGGCGCAATGCCAGCCTCGTCCAAGGTCCGACAGACCAGATCCCAGAGTTCCTCGGTCTCGCAGCCCCGCGCGCAGCCCAAACCGAGGGCATAACGCTGCGGATGATAGACGAGCCTGCGATCATGGCCCGCAACCGGCGCTTCGCTCACCACCAACTCGACAGATCCACCCATCTCTTCGATGTCAAATATATTTTCTCCAGTGACACTGACACCTTCACCCGCCAGCATCGCCGCCATCGCCGCCTTGGCATGCTCGGTATTGGCCAGACGGTAGCCCATGGGCGGCGCATCGAGCGCCACGCCCATCGCCACATCGCCCGCCGTCGTCACCGCGGCCACGGCGCCCAGACCCTCGGCAATCACCGCCGCCAGCCGGTTGGCCCCCCGGTGCCCCCCCAAGAGCGGCACGACCACCGAGCCATCGTCGCTCACCGAAACCACAGGCGGCTCTCCCCGCTTGTCGCTCAACAGCGGGGCAACCGCCCGAATCAGGATGCCGCTGGCACAGACGCCCACCACCGGCACCCCGGCAGCAAAGAGGTCACGCGCATGATCGAGTGCATTGGGAAACCAGGCAGCCGCTTGGTCCACACGCCCCTCACGCCCATGCACATCGCCGCCGATCAGCTCCGCCACGCGATGCGCCACCGCCTCACCAGAGCGGCTCAACGCCAGAATAACAGGTCTCACAGCCATGGATCGGCCCCTTTCGTGAGCAGAATCATTGAAAAATACGGCGCCTTTTCAGGCGCTTGCGCCAGCGGGCACACCACCTCTTCGGGCAGGCTCGCGCGTTCGACATAGACCGCTTGCGCGGTCAGCCCCAGATCGTCGATCACCGCCCGGATCTTGGCAAGGTGTCGCCCCACCTTCATGATGGCAACGCTTTCGGCCCCTTCGATCCGCGCCCGCAACTCTGCCTCGGGCAACGGCCCCGGCAGCACTGTCAGCCGCTCGTTGCGCGCCACCAAGGGCCGCCCCGCCCGCGCCGCACAAGCGGCGATCGAGGTGACGCCGGGCACAACCTCGACCTCATACCGCCCGCTGAGGCGCGCAAAGAGATACATGAACGACCCATAGAAAAACGGATCGCCTTCACAGAGGCACACCACGTCCTGCCCCTCGTCCAAGGCCTCGGCAATCTCGGCCGCGCCTCGGTCATAGGCCGCTTGTGCCGGGGCCCGTTCGACCGTCATCGGCACATCCATCACGATCTCGCGCGTGCCCGGCGCAATCGCTCCGGCGGCAATCGCGCGGGCAAAACTCTCACCTCCCGCCAATGCCGGATAGGCCACCACGCGCGCAGACGAAATAAGCCGATGCGCCCGGAGCGTCATCAACTCCGGATCGCCCGGCCCCAGACCCACGCCAAAGAGCTTACCGGACATATGCGCGCACGCCTTTCATCGTTCTCAAAATACTCAAATCCGACGCCCGCCGCTCATCGCTTCACCAGGCTCCATTGCGTAACCGGCATGAGTGGCCGCCAGCCGGTCAAACCGCCAACCGGTTCCGCGCGGCTGACCTGCAACTTGACCAACTCACCCCCATGCCGCTTGTAGAGCGCGACAAGCACCGCCTCGCTCTCCAACGTGACGGCATTGCACACCAGCCGTCCCAGAGGCCGCAGCGCCGCCCAGGCCGCCTCGAACACCGCCTCCGACAGCCCGCCACCGATAAAAACTGCATCCGGGGCCTCAAGGCCGCTCATCGCTTCGGGCACACGCCCCTCGATCAATTCCAGTCGCGGCACTCCGAGCGCCAATGCATTCGCCGCCGCCATCGCGCGGCGATCCGCGCGCGGCTCGATGCCAATCGCGCGAGCATAGCGCGCGCCGCGCATCCACTCCACCGCGACCGAACCGCAGCCGGTGCCGATGTCCCACAACAAGGCTCCGCGCATCGGCATCAACTTGGCCAGCGTGGCGGCGCGCACCTCGCGCTTGGTCATGGTGCCGTCGTGTTGAAAGAGATCATCCGCCAGTCCCGGCACACGCGGCATCAGCGCGGCATCCGGGGCGGCCACGCAGTCCACTGCCAGCGTGTTGAACGGCGGCACCACATGCGCCCAGCTTTCGGCCAGCCCATCAAACCGCGCCTCCTCGGCCCCGCCCATATTGGCCAGGACCGTCATCCGCGATTGACCAAACCCCCGTTCGGTCAGAAACCGCGCAATCTGTCCGGGCGTTTCGGCGCCCGTGGTCAGGATCAAAAGCCGCGCATCGGGTTGAATGAAGGCGATCATCTGCTCGACGGGGCGTCCATGCACCGTCAGCGTCTCAAGATCCGCCATGCTCCAGCCCATCCGCGCCGCAGCAAGCTGAAACGCCGAAAGCTGCGGATGATAGACAATCTCGGAGGGCGGCAAAGAACGTCCGATCCGCGCGCCGACCGAGAACCACAGCGGGTCGCCCGTGGCCAGAACCACCACACGCCGCCCGCGCAGCCCTGCCAGAAGGTCGGTCAGCGCATCAAACGGCGAGGGCCAGGCGATGCGCTCTGCCGTCACGGCCTCGGACAAGTGGTGATGCCGCTCGCCGCCCACGATCACCTCTGCGGCCTCGACGATGGCGCGGGTTGCGGGCAAGAGCCCGGCCATCCCATCCTCGCCAATGCCTACGATATGCAGCCATGGATCCACTTTGCTCGTCATGCGCGCACCTCTGGCAAGCCTGCGGCAAGGGCATTGACCGCCGCGCTCGCCATCGCCGATCCGCCGCGCCGCCCGCGCAGGGCCACAAAGTTGCAGCCGCGCGGATTGTCCGCCAGTTCCGCCTTGCTCTCAGCCGCGCCAACGAACCCCACGGGAAAGCCCAGGATCAGCGCCGGGCGCGGCGCGCCCTCGTCGAGCAATTCGAGGAGATGAAAAAGCGCGGTGGGCGCATTGCCGATCGCCACCACGGCCCCCTCCAGCCGTTCCGCCCACAACTCCACCGCCGCCGCCGAGCGCGTATTGCCAATCCCCGCAGCGAGTCCCGGCACGCGCGGATCATTCAACGTGACGATCACCTCGTTGTCTTGCGGCAGATAGCGGCGGATGATACCCGCGCCCACCATCTCGCAATCGCAAAAAATCGGCGCACCCGCCTGCAAGGCAGCATGGCCCGCGGCATATGCCCCGCCGGAAAAGGCCAAGCGATCCGCCACCTCGACCATACCGCAGGCATGAATGAGCCGGATCGCAAGCGCCTCCATGCCGGGGCCAAACCGATCGAGCCGCGCCTCTTGGCGCACTGTGGCAAAGCTCATCTCGTAGATGGCCGAGGGGTTCTTTTCATAGGGGCGCACTGTCATGCCTTTGCGAATGCCGCGAGGGTCGGAGCCTCCGGCGGGGGTATTGTCAAGCTGAAAAACGTATATATGTCAATACTATACGTCGAAAATCATGTAATTATCCACTTTTCTGTCCACTGTTTCTGTTAGCTTGGAAGGGCGGCGAAGAAGAGCTATGGCCTGCGCGTTATACCGGGAAAGCCTCTCATTCAAGCTTTCTATTCTGCTCGCGTGCCTGCCTGCTCGTGTCGGGCATCTGGTACATCGGCATCAGTCCCATGAGGCGTATCTGTCGACGTTTTGGCTTCTCGTTTACCATTTGGCCATCGTCGCGAAGGTGCTAGGTCATTTGGCCGACACCGAAGAACGACGTTTTCAGGAACTGCTCGTCGATCTGACGCATAAAGCCAAGGTTCGGCTCGATCTTGCCTTTGGGTATGTAATGGATAGACGAGCGCGCAATCGACAGCGGCTTGAACTGTTGACCGATGGACAGGTCCGGATTGTCCGGCTCGATCATACCGCGCCTCACTTCCCGCCCCAAGGCTTCAATTTTAGTTCCAACTAAGAGTTGGCCATCGCCAGCTCCTCGATTCCGGCTTGGAGTTCCTCCACCAGATCTTCATCACTTGCGAGCTTCTTGCTGCCCCGCGCTCGAACACGCAATAAGCACCTTGGAGCAGAACGCGTTTCCACTGATCGATCATCGTCGGATGCACGCCATATTCGGCGGCCTGCTCCGACACCGTGCGCTCGCCCTTCTCGGCTTCCAGCGCCACACGGGCTTTGAATCCCGCATCATGGTTCCTGTGTTTCTTCATGTTCTGATCTCCTCGCTCTTGGAGATCAGCAGACGTCAGATCGTAGCTTACGTCACTGTCCGATCTTCGGGTAGCAGCTCACTCCGCCCAGATGGTGCGACGCAGTAAACTACTATCGTAAGATTATGCAGAATCAGATCAGATCGTGATAAAATTGGAAAGTTGCAAAATGGCGTGAGCTTCAGAAAGTAGCTTATCGCTATCCCGTTTGAATGAACGCTGCCAATTGTTAACTTGTCCGGGAGAATACTCAGACTATGACCACTCCAGCGGTTTTAGAGCCAGAAGAATACCAAGTTATCCGCGCCGAGCTTGAAGACTTGGTTAAAACAATTGAAGAAATAGATGATATCATTTTGCCCACATCTGTTCCGGAGCTGCAACTGAGCTTGTTGGACGGGCTGATCATACGATTACGAGAAGCCGCAGAAAAGATGATGAGCATCATAAATGTAATCGACCCCGCGGATGATCTGTAGCGTGAGAAATTTCACGCGACGAAGCGCACCAGAACTCAGTTTTCAGTCCGCGCGGACAGTTGCGAGATCCAATCAAATAGCAGCACATTCTCAGTTCTCTGAGTAGCATGCGCTTTTGAAGCTTTTAAGTGCGATTGGGCACCAAACTCAGGTCTCCCTGCTAAAGCAGTTGCAGTTGGCGGCGGTCGGACGCGTGGCGAGGTTTTCAGTTTGGGGGGTATCTGAGAACTCACCCGCCGCCGTCGTAACGCTCTTCAAATAAACTCTCCGGACAGGACGTTGGTGCGCACCTATCGGTTGGCCCGGTTTAAGCAGGCAGCGCAAATCCGACACATTATGATATTTGCATTTAACAGCGTATTAGAAATTCATCGCGAGCAGAGTGTTGCCTCCGCTGGGTTTATAAACCTTTTAGCGGCTTCGAAAGTCGAGCTGCGTTGGGCGGGGGAGAGGCGAAGGCCAGACTGTGGTCGAGACGCTAATCTAAGGTGTCGCGGTCCGTCAATTGGCGCGGCTGTATCGGTTGCACCCAATACGTGTGCCACGTGAAAACTAGAGATTCTTGCAGTCATGTCGCACAAATCGTTTGGACCACGTCATGTGCCAAAAGAACCAATAATCTTTCCTATATCTCCTGCATGTTAATAGAAGTTGCGCGACATCTTATCCCAAGATGCCAGCACGTTATTTCTAAAGATCAAAAAAGACCGTTATGAGATAATGCTTTAATTTCAAGACAGCGCCATCATCAGAACGCAGCTTATCGCCATTGGGGATAACGGAAAACTGACAGAGCTAGTGGCAACGGCTCAATAATGCGCGCGAGGTTTGCTATGAAAAAAGGCGATATTTTTAAAGTAGCAACGGTGGCGTTGTGCACATTCTCAGCTCCTGCAGTTCTTGCAAATGGCTATCTCGAGAACCGCCCTTGGCAGTTCCAGACAACCGCAGACCGCGCCAATAAAGCGGTGGTTTTGGACTTGATAGAGCGCAAAAAAGGCGGCTTCTATGACGGATTTATCACAAACATTCACAACGAAACGAATATTGCCTCCCAGATAAACTGTAACAATAACGCCAATGCGACGGCTAACATCGCTGACAATGGTCAGGCTGGTCCAAATACATCTTCAAATGGCACCCCCACGATTTCGGCAGACGGAACTGCAAATAGTGATTCCTCGTCGGTCGCGGAGGATCCATCGAGCGGCGGTTTGACAACCCAGACGAGCAATCAGACCAACTCTGGGCAGATCACTGCGACGATCGGCAACAGCGATATTCAAAACAGCTTCGGGAACGTTACGAACGGCGGCACCGACCAGGCGTTGAACAATGACCAGCAAAACTCTGGATCGCAGACTGCGGGAGTTGAAAGCAGCACAGCTTGCAACATGCAGGGCTCTACGGTGACCGGTACGGTAAATGCCCCCGATAGCGGTCCACTAAACTAAACAAAAAAGAGCAGGCCAATGATTAGAAATGTAAAACGTTTCGGGGCGATTATTATTGCCTGCACGACAGCTGCATGCGCTGTCGTGCCTAATGATATGCGGAGAGAGACACTGAACGCTGGCGACGTGCCCATCATTCTAACCACTACGCCAACAACGAACGTTACACCGCTCACGCGGCAACTTGTTTGCTACGGAGAACAACTCAAGTCCGCGAAGTCCAGGCCGGTGGCAATCGCGGTAGGCAATATACGTGATTACACTGGCAAGCAAAGCGACTTGGAAGGGTATCTTGTGACCCAAGGTGGAGCGTTGATGGCATACACTGCGCTGGGTCATCTGGTTCCAGGCATTTCCCTTTACGAGAGATTTGACACGCAGATTGCGGATGCGGAACTCGCCTACCTCGCCAATCGACAGCTCGGTAATGGAGGGCAGCACGAGACTGTGGACCAACAAACTGGGGAAACTAATCAAGTTCCCTGGATGCCCTATTATGGCGGTAGTGTTCTTCAATCAGATTTTTTCATAGTTGGCGGAATTACTGAGTTGAACTTCAATATCCAGTCCGGTGGTGCCGAGTTGGGCTTAAACAATATCGGTGGCAAGGGCCGGATTTACACGATGAACGTGGGTTTGGACCTACGAATTGTCGGTAGTCAGTCCCTACGAGTTTACGACACAGTATCCATTCAGAAGCAAATCACGGGCTACGAGGTTGGGGCCGATCTATTCCGCTTCTTTGACGACACCCTATGGGACGTGAACGCTGGGGCAAAGCACCAAGAGCCGCTGCACCTTGCAGTACGCATGGCGATCGAGAGCGCCCTTCTGGAGATAGTTCCGACCGTGACCGATGTGCCCGTGGGCAGTTGCGATCAGTCGGTTGAGTCAACTGAGCAGGCTAATTGAACTGCTAGTTGCAACAGTTGTGACGATTACCAGTGATTGGCAACGCATCGCCTGAGGGGGCGAAAAGGATAGCGTTGCATTTTTGTAATATGAATCATCTCAACAGGAGAAAACGATGAAAGCGGCCCATTTAAGGCTATTCAGTTCGACGGCAACGGCAGCATTGCTCATTGCCTTTAATCCGACGTCAGCCCTTGCCCAAGCGAGCGCTGACCTCAATATTTCGACCTTCGAGTCAATTGCCTCATCGGCGACCTTGACCGGTGGCAATGATCAGCGTCTGACGGCGGGCATCACTGGGTCATTGATCGGCACGAACGTCAATATCAACCTGACGCGCAACGACCTTGTGGACGATATCATCACCGGCGTTGCGCCTGCCACGAACAACCTGCTGTCAGCCTCTGCGACAGGCAACATTTCGACCGCATCTGCAGAGCTAGAATTTGCGCCCTCCACCGCGGGCGACACCGCCGCAGTTGCCACCCTCCAGTCGGTCGAAGCAAACGTATCCGCCAGTTCTCTCGGCGATACAAATTCTATTCTGATCACAAACCAGGGGGATGGAACCCGAACCCTGACTGGTGCTGCTATCCAAGACAACAACGATATTACGGCGACGGCGACCGGAAACAGCGGCACCTCTACCATCGAAGTTGCCAGCGGCCTTGATCTTGTTCAGGCAGCATCCGGACAGGCCATTGTGCGCATTGACACTTTGCTTGCTACCAATCCACAGAGCGCGACCGATGCTGATTTGCTGGTCAGTTCCGCGCAAGAAGTTGAAGGCGCCGCGATCCTTGGTTCGGTGCAGACCGCGGCGACAAGTACGTCGGTCGACGCGCTTGATGGGGCGACAGTGACCATCACAAACAGTGACCAAGCCGCATCGGCTACCGGAAATTCTGCTTCGAACAGCATCGTGTCGAGTGACACAACCGCTAGCATCACAGCGTCTACGGCCGTCGCAAACCTACAGGGTTTGCTTGGAGCTTCCGTTCAGGCTGTCGCGGAAACTTCTGATGTGGTTGTCAACAGCGGTGCGGTAGCAAACAGCACCGTTTCTTTGAACGCAAACTCGCAAACTGCTTCTGCAACTGGCAGCACGAGCACGCAGTCCTTGTCCTTGAATGCAAGCAGCATCACCGGCGAGGGTCTCGCCGCAGTAGTTGGCGACTCAGGTGTAGCACCCAGCGTCCAATTGGCGGCCGACGCCGATGCTGTTGTGGCCAATGTTCAGACCCTTGGCTCCAGCACTGTTACCTCAGCGGTTTCCGGTAACGATATTCAGAGCATTGTCGGTGCGGCCTCCGAAGCTACAGTTAACTCCACGCTTGAGGTTGATGGTAACCGGCAGTCAGCTACGACTACGGGTCTTCAAACCTCGAACACTCTGACCCTCGCCTCTGGCGCCGAGATGAGCGAAGCGGGTGCAGTTGCATCAGTACAAACCATAAACGGTTTGGTATCTGCGAGTGCGACAGGCAACCGTATCAACAATACGGTCTCGAGCAATGTCAACGACACATCTGTCCTGACAACTAACAACCAGATCGATGCCAGCGTGACGGGTGCGACGGCAACCAATCGCCTTGTGACGACTTCCGACACCAACAATTTGTCGCTCGCTACAAATGTCGGATCAGTTGACACCAACCCTGGCGCCGATCAACCTCTCGTGATTGCGGGCCAAGTGCTTACAAATGATCAGAGCGCGTCCGCGTCTACGATCAGCGCAGTTTCTGTCAACGGCGGAGTAAAACCCGACCAAAGGGCGGCGCAAAAGTAGGCCACTTTGGGGTTGGGCGTGAAGGGCGCATAGAGCGCTGGCGGCCAGTCGACCGCGCTCCCCAAATAGCTGGCGGTTG
>Ga0256829_1000089_pt1 | contig 120947 bp, 110 predicted proteins | sample 131447metaG_FD_185979 | JGI IMG/M metagenome (GOLD analysis project Ga0256829, IMG submission 185979) | Hydrothermal vent microbial communities from Lau Basin, Pacific Ocean - 131-447 | ecosystem: Environmental > Aquatic > Marine > Hydrothermal vents | place: Pacific Ocean: Lau Basin... | reverse complement strand
TTTTGAGAAGCCATTACAATACAGATTTAAGTGAAGCAAATGTTGGAGAAGAAGTTACTCTAACAGGTTGGGCGAATAACTACCGTGACCACGGTGGGATTATTTTTATAGATTTACGTGATAAAACGGGGCTTATCCAGCTTACTTGTGACCCTGAAGATAGCAAAGAAGCGCATAAAATTGCTAACGATGTAAGAGATGAATATGTTCTTATAGCAAAAGGTAAGGTTCGTTTACGTGGAGAAGGTTTAACAAACCCACGTTTAAAAACAGGAGCTATTGAGATAATCGTTACAGAGCTTATTATAGAAAACAAGTCTGCTGCACTTCCATTTGTCATTGGTGATAAAAAAGTTGGTGAAGAGACAACTCTAAAATACCGTTACTTAGAACTCCGCGACCCATCTTTATATAATGTATTTCGCCTGCGTTCAAAAGCAGCGATTGCAGCACGAAATATTTTAGATGCAAATGGTTTCTTAGAAGTAGAAACACCAATCCTCACAAAATCAACTCCAGAGGGAGCAAGAGATTATCTTGTCCCTTCTCGTGTGCATAGTGGCGAATTTTATGCACTGCCACAATCACCACAACTTTTCAAACAACTTTTGATGGTTGGTGGCTTTGATAGATACTTCCAAATCGCAAAATGTTTCCGTGATGAAGATTTACGAGCAGATAGACAACCTGAATTTACTCAAATAGATGTCGAGATGAGCTTTTGTAACCAAGAAGATGTGATGAAAGTAGCAGAAGATTTACTTGTAGCTATGTTTGATGCATGTGATGTTCCAGTAAAACCTCCATTTAACCGTATCACATACAATGATGCTATGGAATTTTATGGTTCTGATAAACCTGATTTACGATATGACTTAAAAATGGTTGATGTACTTGATATCTTTAGCCGTTGTGATAACGAAATCTTTACAAATATCGCAAAAGACCCAAAAAACAACCGTATCAAAGCACTCAAAGTACCTGGTGCTGATTTAGTATTTTCTAAACGCGAGATGAAAGGTTTTGAAGATTTTGTACGCAAATTTGGTGCGCATGGTCTTGGATACTTCCAAATGAAAGAAGATGGTCTCAAGGGTCCTCTTGTGAAATTCTTTACCCAAGAAGATATTGCACTTCTTATCAAAACAACAGAACTTGAAGTTGGTGATGTTGTTTTCTTTGGTGCTGGCGAGAAAAAAACTGTTTGGGATTATATGGGGCGTTTTAGAAACTTCATCGCTGAACATGAAAAAATGAACCTTGTCGATGAAAATGCTTTTGAATTTGTATGGGTTGTTGATTTTCCTATGTTTGAAGTAGAAGATGGTCGTGTGAAAGCACTTCACCATCCATTTACACAACCAAAAGACACAAACAAAGAAGACCCAGAAGAGATAGAATCTATTGCTTACGACATCGTTCTCAATGGTACTGAACTTGGTGGTGGGTCTATTCGTATTCACAAAGAAGAGGTACAAGAAGAGGTATTTAAACTGTTAGGCATTGAAGAAGAAGAAGCGCAAGAAAAATTTGGTTTCTTACTTGATGCACTCAAATTTGGTGCGCCTCCACATGGTGGTTTTGCTTTAGGTTTTGATAGACTTATGATGTTAATCTCTAAAACAGCAAGTATCCGTGATGTTATTGCATTTCCTAAAACACAAAAAGCATCTTGTGTTCTTACAAATGCACCGAGTGAAGTGGACAACACTCAACTTCGTGACTTACACATTCGTCTTAGAGAACAAGCGAAATCATAATGAAAAAACTTTTTCTAATTATCGGAGCGCCTGGCTCTGGTAAAACAACTGATGCTGAACTTATAGCCAAAAACAATGCAAATATAACACACTACTCTACTGGAGATATGCTTCGTGCAGAAGTTGCGAGTGGAAGTGTGCTTGGTCGTGAGATAGAAGGTTTTGTGAACAAGGGACTCATCGTTCCTATCAACATTGCCATAACAACCATTACAAATGCTATCAAAAATTCACCTACAGATATTGTCATCTTAGATGGCTATCCACGAAGTATTGAGCAGATGGATGCTCTTGAAGCCTTTTTAAACGAAGATAGCTCTGTTGTTCTTGCAAATATCATTGAAGTGCGAGTAAGTGAAGCAACAGCGAGAGATAGAGTTCTTGGTAGAAATCGTGGTGTAGATGATAACAGTGAAGTTTTTAACAATCGTATGCAAGTTTATCTTGAACCACTCCAAGCCATTCAAGATTTTTACAAAGAGAAAAAACTTTTAAAAGTCATTTCAGGAGAAGGAAGTATCGAAGCTATCGTTGCAGAGATAGAAGCATTTATAAACACTTCTATCTAATGCATCTTTTAAACTCTGATGAGCTCATTTACCTCTAGTCCAAAACCACTTAAACCTACAAAATCACTCTCTTTCATAGAGGTGATAAGATTCATTTTTGAAACTCCAAAAGATTTAATAATCTGCGCACCGATACCAAACTCTTTTGGTGCAGAATTATCTTGATGTTGTGTTTTATTGATAAAAACTAATAGCCCACTGTTCTTTTTTAAGTACTCTATTGAGGCAACAAGGTTATTGTATTTGGCTTGATTTAAAAGAAGTTCTCTGTCCGGAATGACATTATGCACTCGTACATTTGAGACTGTTCCACTTGAGTAAAATTCTATAGCAGTATGTTCAATGCCATCATGGTCACTAAAAGTATGTTGTGTGACTTTTACACCAAAGAACTCAATCTCTTCAACATTTTTCACTTCAACTAAAGACTCATTCGCCAATCTATACTCTACAATATCAGAGATGAAAACAGTTTTTAGATTATGTTTTTCACCAAATACATCTAAGTCATCACGGCGAGCCATAGTTCCATCTTCTTTAATAATTTCACAAATAACACCTGCTTCACTGAGTCCTGCCAAACGACAAATATCAACAGAACCCTCTGTATGCCCTGTGCGTATAAGTGTACCACCCTCTTTTGCGATAAGTGGAAAAATATGCCCTGGTTTTACAAGCTCATCTGCTTTTGCAATAGGATTTGCTAGAATTTTGATGGTATCGTTACGCTCTCCTGCAGAGATTCCAGTTAAGGCATCTTTCGCATCAACAGAGACAGTAAATGCCGTCTCATAAGAAGAGGTATTTGAACTTACCATTGGGTTCAAATCGAGTTTTGTCGCGATAGACTTACTCAATGCAACACAGATAAGACCGCGTGCATTTGTTGCCATAAAATTGACATGTTGTGGTGAACTAAAGGCTGCAGCATACACTAAATCACCCTCATTTTCTCTATCTTCATCATCAATCATAATGACCATATTGCCCTTTTTAATCTCTTCAATGGCTTCAAGGACTCTTTTTATTGGTGTCATTTATTCTCTTTTTAGTTATTTTTTTGTATTATATAGCAATCATTATTAAAAAAGGTAAAATTCATGATAGATTTAGATACAGAAATCTGTGTTTGCAACAGTTTGACAGTAAAAGATATTGCAGACTGTGCAAAAGAAAATAATCTGACAACACTTGAGGCACTTTTAGAAAATGTTATCTGTCCCATGGGCGACAAATGTGAGTCCTGCCAAGATGAAGGTTTTCACAACGATGGTCTGAATCTTCCTTTAGTACTTGCTATGGTTCAAAGAGGCGAAGTCTAAAAAAAGACAACACCTTCTTGATCATAAAAACCATGCTCTCGCATCGCAGGTAATAAAACATCATCACAGTAACTATCATTTATCTTGTGAGGGTCTTTTTGATGTTCTTTTGATGCCATTTCTGGTGAATGAGCATTCCCATTTGTTACTTCCTCTAGCATACTGTCATAAGCTTTTTTATGCATAGTTATGCTAGGAAATATTTTTCGTAAAGCACTCAATATACTTACCCCAGCAAAATCAAAATCGCCAAAAAATGAGATATTTATTGGTTCTTGAGACTCTTTATAGAGCCAAGATTCAAACCGATGACGACTGCTCATATCAAGTTTATCCTGATTTGAGTAATGCAAAGAACACCCATCTTTTTCCCGAATCCTCAGCGCTGATGTACTAAAACCAGCACTGTAAACGATGAGTGTATCTTTTAACTTTTTTTTACTTATATAATCCACATAAGTATCATAGTTTTCAATAAATAAAATTTCAGAAAAGTCATGAGATGCGCTACAAACATTTAACATTACTTCTGGTGAATTACCTTCCAATATATGCACAATATCTTTTCTACTATCAAGTTCTTTAGACAATCCCCAAAACAGTATTGCACTGATTTGACGGTTTGTCATTCCCTTTTGAATAAAGTCTCGTCTCATCACAATGTTTTGAACAATCTCTTGATAGCTTTTTGTTCTAATTTCAATCGGCTTCGCGATTAAAGCTTCTTTTAATCCACTTTCTAAAGAAGAATCTTCGACTACTTGAGACCATGTTTGCGTTATATCAACAGAAAATTCAACTTTTAAAAAATCAATAAAATACTTTTTGTCCAGAAGTTTTACCATACTTCGAGTTTTACCTACTTGATTTATTGTAACAATTTTATGCTCTTTAAGTATGTTTAAAAGAGAACTATTTTTAAATTTCTTAGAACTCATTTCACCGACTTCAAAAAATTCTTCGAGTATCTTTCTTGTTTGAGCAGTCATCTTTATTGCTGACTTAACAATGGTTTTATCATCGTATTTTGATTTTTATTCATCAGAAGATATATCCTTTTAAAGCTACTGACAAGTTGTCTATTTGGAGCACCATTTAAAAATCTTATCTGTTTGTTGTTTGCAAAAGATATTAACTCTTTGAGATACGATGGGTGAAGCACACCAATCTCATCCAAAATACAATGAAAATATGTTTTACTTTTAGTATTGGCTTTAAATCCTAATGAAATAGATAACATTGCGATATTGACGATAGTTTTAATCATAACATCTGTCCCATTTGAGCCTACTTCATCTAAAGAAACTTGCCAACCTGTGTCATTTCCATTTTCACTTGCTCGTATCTCAAGTGCGTATGTATCATCAAGAAGTAGCTCTTTTTTGCTAGTTCTCTCAAGCTCTTTACGTAATGTATCTATGATATGTATCGCTTCTTTAGCATTTTTATTTTTCGGCTTATCAAAATTAAAGAGGTCTGCTTGACCAACGAAATTATATTCATCATTCAATGTTTTAAGCTTTTCAAGTTTCGCCAAAATAGAGTTACTACTTTGCTGTGTTCTTAAATCGATACTATCAATGACACTGATACCTTCTAAATCACGCAACATCTTTCTGATTTTACTCACAATCCCATCAACATTTTGTCGTGCTTCTAACAAAGATTCTGTCTGCTTTGTTAATTGATTTATGGTTAAACTAAAAAGACCCGATATTTCCTCTTCAAACTCTTCAAGTTTTCCATCAAGCATAAAGTTTTTGAGTTCATAGGCATTTTTAATGACCTCTTTAACACTTCCATCACTGGGTAAAGTCAAGTCCAAACTATTGTCCACTTCAAAATTCCTATAAAATAAATCTTGTTTCGTTCGCATGGCATCGATCAACTTCTTTTCTTGGTCTCCTAAAGAAAGAATTTTGCGTACAATATCCTCTAATAGTTCACTATTCGCTTCCATGGAACTCAGTTTATCTTTAGATATTTTTTCCTTAAGAAGAGCATTGATATTTAACGATTTTTGCATTGAGTCTAAATCATTTTTTATCTTATTAAAAGTACTGTGATTACTCTCTAGTGTATTCGATAGTTGTGCCAGCTTTTCTTTATATTTATTTTTCAAGAGTCTAAAATCATTCACTTTTTCTTCTTCTTTAGATACTAAAGAATCTCGTTGTAAGCACTTCTTTTCTAAGGGGTCAAAATGTTCGTCTTTATCATGTTTATAGCGAACTACCAACTCTTCCACAGCATTAATTTGATTGAGTTGATTTTTAAGTCCTTGTAATACATTTTGATATTTAGACAATAATTCTGCATCAACACCATCTTGCATAAGTGCTTTAGATTCATCACTATTTATCCTCTCAATATTTTTTATATAGAATTCTTTTTCAGTGATTTTAGCAGATTTATACAATCTTTCTTTTTCAATTTTCTCTTTTTCAGCCCTACTTTTAATCTCTTTATATTTTTGTACTATGCTTTCTCTATTAACTTTCATCTCTTTTTCATACGCTTCCAGTTGCTTCTCAAGATGGCTATGTTTTAATGCACATTCTACATATAAAGCTTCTGTCTTTGCAACAGCTTCTTCTTTTAGTCTGAATGATTCTTCTTTACACTCTTTGAAAGTATCTTCACTTTTTAGATATTCACTTTTTAATTTTGGAATTTTGTGTTCTGTTGTGTCCAAAAGTTCTTTATAATTACGATATTCTCGCCTTAAGCGATTGAGTCTATTTTTAAACTCATTATTTAAAACATCGATTTGTACTTTTTTCTCTTTTTCTAAAGTTTTTATCTGTGACTCAAAGCTTGCTATTTTTCTTAAAATATTCTCTTTTGAATAGTTTGAATCTTCCAAATTATTGGTATCTACATTTAGCCCAAAAAATGTATCTGTCTGCATTGAAAAACTAGGTGCAAGTTTTGTATTTAGCAAAACTTCATTTTTAAGTAATGCAACAATTGTCTCTTCATGTGGATGTTGTATCTCTTTTATAAAACCTAGAAATGTATCTTTTTTTACATTTAAAAATTGCATAAGTTCTTGGATGTCTTCTTGCTTTTTTTGTAGTCTAGGGAAAAAACTCTTTTCTAATGCATCTAAACGAAGCTCTTGTTCTTTCTCTTGTGCATTTATCTTTGTAGTTATATGTTCTAAGCTGAGTTTAAACTTTTCAATTATATTGAGTGCATCATCGTAATGTGTTTTATCCTCAGTATATTTCTCTGATAATTTTGCTAGTTCCTCTTCTAAAAATATCTTATTTTCTGATTCAATCTTACTTTTAAAAGCATTTTCTTTTCTCTCATTACTCTCTTTTAAAGATTGATTCAATACCTCGATTTGTCTGCTTGAGTTGCTATAAAGTTCTTGGATTTCATTTTCTTTCTCTGCATTCATTTGCTCACGTTTATCTTGAAACTCTTGATTGAGTGTTAGAATATTTGTATCTATATCTTGTATCTTCTGATGAAAACTACTCTCTTCAGTTTCACGCAATTTCGCAAATTTCTCTGTAATCGTACTTTGAGTACTTGTCAATTCTAGCAACTTTTTTTCAGCTGTTGCATACTCTGTTTGTACTTTTTCTTTTGTAGCATACAGTTGTAATTTTTCATCTATTTGTTCATTTTGATAGTTTCGTTTTTTTTCTTCAGCTATCTCAATTTGACTTACTAAAATCGTTATATCTTTTTCAAGAACTTTTTTCTCTTCTTTATAGTTTTTTTCTTGTGTTTGAAATTGTTCTGAAGTTTCTTTAAAAAGCAATTCGTCATCAGCTATTTTTTCTTCTAAACTCTCTTTTTGAAGTAGAAAAGCTTTTTCATTACTCAAGAGTTGTGCAATACTCTCTTCACTACTTTTGTTTACATCTTCATACTCAAGTAAAGTATTTAAAATGTTATCTACAGTCCCTTTACTCGCTTCAAATTTGGTAACATCATTATATTTTTGTTGAAAATCATCAATGCTTCTATCTATCTGCTCAAGGTCAATCGGTTCAAAACCTGCTATCGCATTTGAAATAGTTTTTTGTATACTAGATGCATCTAATTTGGAGTTTATAAAAATATTGGAAAGTACATGTATAAAGTTACGATAATCATCCTTAGAATGAAAAAAAGCATATTGTTTATAAGCATCGCCTGCATTACCATAAATTATATGTCGGTAATCAGCAAGTTTTGAGACACTTCCACTAACACTATACCCTAAGCTATTGAGCTTTTTCCAAAGTTCTTCTGGAGATTTTCCAATTCTATTGTCAAAAAAAAGTTCCATATCATCTATAGGTTCTCTCTCAAGTACAAACTTAAACTTGATGTTAGAACTCCCACTTCTGTAAGCGATAACTAAAACATTGCCTACATGATTTGTATAACGATAGGCTATAAAAGAGTTGAGTTCATGAAAATAATAATCGGTAAATCCTTTTTTCTTACGTATATTAATCCCCAAAGCACTATTTTCATGGACGCCATAGAAGTATAATGCTGAGCGTAAGACAGTCGTTTTTCCCGCACCATTGGCACCAACCATCAGTGTGTTCCCATCTAAGTTTACTTTAGCAAAAGGGATAGAAGCGGCGTTTATATAAGTAATCGACTTAAGCTGGTTCATGATGTTCTACCTCTTTCACATTTTTAAAAAAATCTACGAGATACTCATAAGAGGTCAAGACAACATAGCGTTTTTCATACTCATTTTCGAGTGCCATATAGCCATCCTTTTTCATTTTCAAAAAAATATCTTCGCACCTTTTAAACAAGTTGTCTCCTGAGAGTCCTCGTATCTTTTCAATCCGTTCTTTAATAACAACATTATCTGTTGCAGCTTCTGCTAAGGCTATAGGAGTTCCTCTCCAACCTACAGTAAAATACTCATCAAACTGCAAAAACATCTCTACATAATCAAGTAAATGTAAAAGATTTTCAAGTTTTGCTTCCACTTGATTCTCTTGCAACTCTTTAGAAAAGTAGAAATAACCTGAGCCGTATTTGAGTTCAAAACCAATAGGAGAAAAATATTTTTCTAGTGTCTCTACATTTTGTTCACAGATATCAAAAAGTCTCTTCTCGAATGTATCGGGAGCATTTTGACAAATAAAGTTTCCCTTACTTAATCGCTCGAAAATTTCTCTCGTATATTTGGGTACATTCATCTGCTTTCCTTTGCGTAAATCATTAAGTATTCATAGTTTTGATATGTTTTTACCTCACTGCTCAAATAGTATTCTTTCGAGTAAATTCCAGCTAAATCACAGTATAGGGAAAGACGCTCATCAAAACTTTGTTCAAAAGTAAACTCTTTATCCATGATATAAGAAAAAAGGTCTTGAGATGAGTCTTGAAACTCTAGGTGAAGCTCCTCTGTATTGACAAAAAATTCTTCTTTAGAAGTATCATCAAAATAAGAAGAATCTATCTCTTTTGCTTTAGCCCTCGTAGGAACGGAACCATCTTTTTTATGAATCCATCGTTGGATATGCTCACTAAACTCTACACTATATACATACTCTTTTTCAAGTTGTGTGGAGAACATCAAACGCGGGAGTAATGAAAAAGATGTGCTTGCTTGCTCTGCAAGTTCTTTGATATTTGTCTGTTCATATATTTCATAACTATTTTTGAGTTCTTTGAGGTGTGTTATATGTTTGAAAAAACCTACATCTGGACTGACTCTATTAATATAATCTACAACTTGTCTTTGTAAATCAACTAAAGAGATACGCATTTGCGTAAGATAGGATTTTAATCCAAAGTAGAGATTTGATGTGACAACAGGAACTTGATTTTTAAAAAAACTAGATTCTACTTTAAGACTCTCTTCAATCCTGATATCAATCTCTTTTAGAAGTTCTAATTTCTCTTTATAGAACTTTAACTCAATTAATTTTACTTCATATTCATCTGCAGATTTATATGTTAGATGAATATGTTGATGCAGTTTGATGAGAGTTTTAGAAATCATGAAGGGAATTTTTTTGAGTATTCTATCTATGCGTTTCATGTACTTTTGACGCTGTGCAAAAGAAGTTGATGTATTATAGAGTGCAATTCTGCTACTCATATCACTAAGAAGTTCACCAACATTACCAATCTCAATCTCATCATTAGAACCAAGAACTGATTCTAAAAATGTCAATAAACTCTCATCTAGTTCAATATGGGTAGCTTCATTAAGCAACAATCCATTTTCTACAAGATATTCAATATGTCCATCTTTTGCATACTCTTTTGCTTGTAAAAACTGCACTACACTTTCACGCTTCAAAAACAGCATATCCAACAAATCAGCATTGGAAGCGAGTGTTTTAAATAGATTTTTTACTGTTAATTGCATTCATCCCCTAGTTAAACTACTTTATTGACTTCCAGTACAAGTGGCTCTGAAAAGTTTGGTACATCATCATAGGAAAAAACTGCATAAAATTTATGTACATTTTTATCTCCAAAGTTATCGTAGGTATAGTTATCTAAACCACCATAAAGTTTTTGACCATCATACGGTGAACACGGTATTCTAAATGGATTTTTGACAACAATCACACCAGAAAAACCATCATCTTGAGGGTTGTCCCAAGTAAGTTTTATCATTCCATTTTCTATACTTTGCTTCAAGTTCGTTACTTTTTCTGGAGCATTTCTACGTTTTTTGATATAGTTTATCACTAAAGATGGACGTTTAATACGTTTAGAATCCATCCAACTCACACTTTGGTTTTTAGAAAAATCTTTTTGTGAAGAAGCAGAGATAACAAACTCTAGTTTCTGATTCTCTTGTGCATTACTTACCATTTCATTGATGGTATACGTATCAAACACAAAACGCTGTTTTGCAGACTCTTTAAGGTCTCGCATACTTACATCATAGCCTATTCTCTCAATAATAGTCCTATTTTGAATTTTATCATATGTTGCATCACCCACACAAGGAACTATCATCTCTATATGAAAATGAAGGTCTTCAAGTGCATTTGTGTTATTTACTTCCAAATCTATATATGCATTAGAAATAACCGTATTATCCATCTCTGGTAAATTTGCTAAACTAAACTCTACACAGCCATATATTTGCTTCCCATTTTTGTCATAACCCACAAGAAGTTGCTCATCTAAAATCTTTTCTTCTGTTACACTAAACTCATTTAAAGACTGCAAATCAATCCGAGCATCATCAATAGTATATGAAACATCGAGTTTTGGTCTATAGCTGAGTCCACCACTAAAATCTCCATAACCGATATCCCATTGCATCAACTGCGAAGAACGGTCAAGAGGAAGTGAACTTGGACCTTCCATTCTAAAGTAAGCTTCTCTGCGTTTGAGTGACTTTTGAAGTACGGCTATCTCTTGAGCTGCAAACTTATAACTTCTCCAAATACCTTGAGAGAGTTGTGAAGAGAGGGTCGGTTTACCGATATAGCTTAGCATTTTCGCATCTTTGATTTCATCATAGCTACTTATGTTATCAATGTTTCGCTCATCCATCTGCCCTACTCGCCATGCACCAAAGTTTTCTACCTGAACAGAGACTCTATTCATCGGGTAAAAAGAGAGAGAAGCACTCGTAATGATAGCATTTTCAGGGATACTCGCAAGAGAAAATCCACTCACACCAAAACACTCTCCTCTACCTTCACTAATCCCTACAAAAAGAGAGTTTACACCAAAGTGTTCACTATTTTTCTTTGTCTTTTCTCCAACATAGCCTATTTTATCAGCCAGTGGATAGAGTATCTTTGAAAACATTCCATCGGCTGGATGTGTTCTTACACTCACAGCTTGTGCAAAAGGAGATTTTATTTTTCTATTTTTACAAACCGCTCGTAAATAATATGTATAGTTCGTAGAAGATTTTAGATGTTTATCAATATACTTGGTAGATTTAGTAATAGCGATACGGTTTGAAGCTTGTGCAAAACCCTTACGTTTTTTAGAACGATAGAGTTCAAAGTAAACATTTTCCTCTGGATAATTCCAGTGAAGTTCAATCTCTTTAGAGTCAATCGAACTCGCTTCAAACAACTCTACTCGTGGAAGTGCCTCTTCTTGCTTATAGTTATTGACTTCGGAGAGTGCATACATCAACGCAGGAATATTTTCGTCAATATGCTCTGTCATATTTTCGCTATAGTCACTAATATTTCTACTTCCAACTTCTACAACAAGTGCTAAAGCTCCTTGCGAATAGTAAAACTCACGACCACTTCCAGAGATAAGATGTGTAGGAGGTTTCCCCATATGAATCCCATACTCTCGACCTGATTCTTTACGAATCTCTTCTGCCATATTTCCTGCTAAGAGGTTTAAGTCGATAGCATCCTCTGCATCTTCATGGATAAAATTATGTGCAGGAAAAAAAACATTCCCTTGAGAGTGATAATCAAGAGCAATAGTAATGTTCTTGTGTGCGAGTGCAAAGTCTCGAAGTGCTGCTGTTTCAGGTTCACTAAAAGGCTCTATGCCAGAGTACACATTGGAACTCATTGAGTTGTTTTTAGAAAATCCAACTTCAAAGTTTCGATTCAAATCAACACCATAACTCCCATCAAGATTTTTTCGTCTATTTTTACGCCAAAATGAGAAGTGATTTCTTGAATACTCAAAACCATCAGGGTTGGCACATGGCACCATATAGAGTGTAGATTTATCTAAAATATTATTTAAGATAGGCTCATACTCAATATGCTCTAAGATGTATTTTGCAAAGCTCAAGGAGAGTTCTATCCCTACCCATTCTCGGGCATGGATAGTTCCTGTAAAGAAAAGTGCTGGTTTTTCTCTACTTCTCTCTACATTTTTACTAATCGTTACAGCGATGATGTCTCGCTCTTCCCATGTTTTCCCAATCGACTCTACTTGAAAAAGATTAGGATGTGTTTTTTGTGCCTGAGTAAAAAAATCAACACACTCTTGATACGATGTATACTGTTGTCTCAAGTATCTTCCTTATTTCTCAAAAAGAGTGAGCCACTGCTCTATTCTCTCAGGTGAAGTACTCAAATGTGCTGCTACTTCTGCAAAACTTGTCAATTTTTGTGTTGCAACTAACTCTAAAACATTCACAGCCACTTCTTCTTCCATTCCTTGGAGTGTCATTAACTCTGTAAGAGATATCGTCGTCACATCAAAAAGTGTATCTTCACTTATCGTGCTATTGTTTTGACTTTCATCCTCTTTTACTACTGCAGGAATTTTATCTTCAGAGAGTGGTGGTTCTATTCTTGGTGGTACATCAGAAGGTCTTGACTCTTCTGTCAATTCCATATCAATGTTCCCTTTATCTTCTAGCCAGTATGCCCCATCAACTGAAGGCTCATACTTTGCAAAATAGAGGTGTCTCAAAGTACGCAATACTGATGGATCCATTTTTCCTAACTCTTCCCATGAATAAAGTGGCACATGAGGGAGTCTAAATTTACCACCACTTAAATCCCACATAATATACTGTGCAATCCAGTCTCTTACATAAGGAAATGCAGCAAACGCCGTCGCACACTCTAAAATGTATGGTTCATCTGTGTTTTCATCTATAGCAATATCACAAGCCCAGTACTCTGCTTTTGCAGCTTTGGAAGCTTTAACCGCTAACTCTAAAACATTCATAGGTACATTTTCATAACTCATGCTTCCACCTTGAGAAGTATTTGTTATCCACTCGCCTTCACCTGAGTATCTCCAAAAAGCACAGATTGGTTTATGCCCAATAAGCATGACACGAATGTCTCCACTATCTTTAAGAGGAACACCATCTTGTGTATAAACAGGTTTATATTTTTTTTCTGCTAAAAGCTCTGTAGCTTCTTTGTAGTCATCTACTTTATGCACAAAATATCCACCATAATTTGAAGCACCATAACTGCGTTTCACAATTTGTGGGTAGTGACATGTTTTAAAATGCTCATCTGCCACAGCATCATCATATGTAATCAGTGTCTTTGGTGCTTGGATGTCATACTTTTCACAAAAGAGTGTCACATTCTCTTTTGATTTGTTTGCAAATTGTGTCTCAATTGAAGGGATAAAACGCACATTTGGTAAAGCCTGTGCTATCTCTTTAAAAGTCTCATAGGCAGTTGCGGGGATATTTCCAACAAGCACATCTATTTTCTTGCGTTTAACTTCATTGATAAAACGAGCTTTATCATTTTTCCAGTGGTATGTCACTCTCTCTATTTTATCTGGCCACCCTCTAAAGTTGCTCTCATCAAAAAATCTCAATACATAATCTAAATATAAAAATCCTATTTTTGGTAACTGTTGTTTTGTCTGTTTCATTTTATTTTCCTTTTTTTTTGTTTGTTTTTCTATCTATCATTTCTACGATTAAGTCTATTTTTTTATTGTTAAAATCTAAACCTATTTTTTCTTGTTCTGGTGTTGCAAAAGCAGGAATACCATTGACCTCTAAGACAACATATTGTTCTTTTTCTAAATCATATATCATATCCACACCAGAGATATCAAGCCCACACGCTTTTGTCGCTTTTTTAGCAATGCTGATAATCTCATCATTCGCTTCGCGCATAAACACACTTCCACCACTTGTAACATTGGTACGCCAGTCATCTTTACTCGCTTTACGTCCATAACACGAAACAAATTCACCATCAACGATATCGACTCGAAAATCGGTATTGTCATACTTGATAAACTTCTCTACATAGAAATAACGTAAATCCATTTGGTTGAGAAATGGCATCAACATATCAAGGCTTGCTTCACTTTCTATCTTCGTTAGTCCAACACCACCCCAACCATCAGTTGGTTTATAGACCATCTTGTCCCATTTTTTGATAATCTTTTTTAATGCTGCAGTATCATCTCTATGACAGAGTTTGTAGTCTGCTGTAGGTACACCCTTGTTGTTGAGGACAAAAGAGGTATGAAATTTATCTTCACTTAAAGCAAAAGCATCATAACTATTTATCATCGGTACTAAACGATTAAGTGCTTGATACAAATAGGTCTGATACTGTGTTTGTTCCCCTGCATTATAGGAGAAAAAGAGGTCAAGTTTATCTACTTTTATATCGCCATAAAGAATATGTCCATTTTGAGAAACACAATTATGTAGACTTAAATTATTAATAGTCTCTATATCTCTCTCTTGTAATTTTTTTATTATTTTTTTAGCAATCTTCTCGCCACCACCATTTTTGTATAACCACATACCAATTTTTCTGTTTGCCATATCAACTCTCCATAAAATCTAAATGTTCACTAAAATGTGTAAAAAGTTTTTCACTTAACGCTATTCTCTCTTGAAAACTTTTCTTGCTCGCTCTTTCATTTACCGTATGATCACCATCCCCAAAAGGACCAAAGCCATCAAGGGTAACAACTCCAACCGAAGAGACAATGTTCGCATCACTCACACCACCTCTCTCTTCATACTGTAACTCCTCATGGCTAATTGCATTTATCTTCTCAATCAAGGCTAAAGAAGCTTTGGATGTTTGCATAACATCTCTTTGAATCCCACCAGAGAGTGTAGATGTACACCCTTTTACATAGTTTGTAGCCACAATATTTTTGATTTGAGAAAGCACTCTTTCTCTTTCTTGCGTCGTTTTATAACGTAACTCAAAGGTAAGCTTTGCATAAGGAGAGATAGTGTTTGCACCTATACCTCCCTCTATTTTCCCTACATTGAGTGTCGTTCCTTTGTCTAAATCTGTCAGTTGAATGAGTTTTTGAAGTTTATATGAGGCTTCCAGATTAGCATCATGCCCTTGTGCATAATTGTTCCCAGCATGGGCAGCTTTTCCTTGAATATCTATAAAAAATGTACCGACACCTTTTCGCCCCGTCACAACTTCCATGGACTCGCCTGCTGCTTCATATACAAAACAGTAGTCATACTCTTTGGCTAATTTAGCGGTCAGATGTTTAGAGTCATCACTTCCGCTCTCTTCATCACTGACAAAAAGTAGGTCGATATTTTGTATAGGAATATTTTTTTTATGGAGTTCTCGCAGTGCTTGCAGTGCTACGATGTTGCCACCTTTCATATCGCATACACCTGCTCCATATATCCATTTTGTATCTTCTTTGTAAGTTTCAAACTTTCCTTGAGGAAAAACAGTATCAAGGTGTCCGAGCAAAAGGAGTTTTTTTGCATCTTTTATAGCAGGTGATTTATAATATCGATGATTTCCAATCAGCTCTCTTGTGTAAACAATGGTTTCAAAGCCAAGTGCTTGTAACCAAGTATCAAAAAGCAAACCGACCTTATCAACACCTGCTTTATTACCAGTATACGAGTTTATTTCAACAATTTTTTGTAAATCTTCAAGATATGTCATGCTCTTCCTGCTATGAAAATATATTAATTTATAATTATACTACTTATAGTCTTTCATTATGTTTATTTACTTTGCTTTTGGTCGAAAAGCTTTGATAACTGCTTCATTTGTTTCTATAAAAGGACCTTCAATCAAGTCTATACAGTATGGAACAGCTGGAAAAACAGCATCTAAACACTCACGAATTGATTTTGGTTTTCCCGGAAGGTTGATGATAAGGCTTTTTCCACGAATCCCTGCAGTTTGACGAGAGAGGATTGCTGTTGGTACATACTGTAAACTTACTTGACGCATTAACTCGCCAAAGCCTGGCATCATTTTTTCACAAACATTTTCTGTCGCCTCAGGAGTTACATCACGTAAAGCTGGACCTGTCCCCCCCGTGGTAACGACTAAAGCACACCCTACTTCATCACATAACTCTTTCATCGTTGCTTCGAGCATATCTTGCTCATCAGGGATACATCTATAGACTATTTCAAATTCACTTTTAAGATAATCTTTCATTGTATCTTGAATTGCCACTCCTGAAATATCCTCATAAATCCCTTTGCTTGCTCTGTCACTTGCTGTGATTACACCTATTTTAATTTCACTCATATTTTTTCCTTTTCTTAATTTTCTTGTAAAAAATGATTTGCTTTTTTGATACTAATCACAGTCGCACACTCGATAAAAAATTCTTTCGCACTATGAACATCTATAATCTTATCTTCTAAACCAAGATAGACTTCTATTTTTACCCCACTCTCTTGGAGTTTTTCCAACTTTTCCAAAGACCATTCATAGTATAAAAGTTCTTCTAACTCTTCTATACATGTTGTCCTCTGTTGAATTGTTTTTGCACTATAAGGAGAAAAACAAGCCTTTAGAAATGTTTGTATATAAGCATCTTTATCTTTCTTATAAGCCATAATTTGTAATCTTTTAAACTTCTGCTCTTTTGTTTGAAAAAATGCAGGAGAAAAAAGCTGTAAAGTATCTATGCGTTTTCCCATTTCTATGGCATAAGATGTCGCTTGAAGTGCATCGATTGCACCATAACTAAACCCAGCTATTGTATAGTCACTTTTTTTTAAATATGACTCAAAAAAGTGTTTCTCATTTTTGAGAGAAAATCCGCTAAAGAACTGCATCTATGTATCTTTTAACCTCTGCTTTTGTTATACTTTCTTGCTCATATAAAACCTTTTGTACTGCTTGCATTGCTTCTTGCATACTCATTAAAAGTTCTTTACACTCTTGAAACATTTCTACCATCATTTGTTCATTTTCTACACTAGGAACGACAAGTGCTGTTCCCATGCCATACTCTTGACACATACTTGCGACAAGCTCTTTAGCTTCTTCCAAATCTTTTTTTGCACTACTTGCATGTTCTCCAAATGCTATGTCACAAGCAACTATTCCTGCAAGTAACATTTTTACCCTTGCTTGTAACTCATGCTTTAAGAGTGCATCCCCTATGGTAGGTGTTAGTTTTTCACTAGAGAGCATTAATTTTTCAAAAGATAAATCATAATACGTTGCCACAAGTACTTTTCCTGCTTGATATGTAATGTGATACTCTTTTTGCTTATCATTTAAAATCTGCAACTTTTTCTTCCCAAACATAACCTTGTCTTTTACCTGATCAAAATGTTCTATTGTGACATAAAAAGCTTTTTGTCTAAGCGCTAAAAGTGCTGCTTCATTGACAAGAGCTGCAAGTGCTGCTCCGTTGAAACCAATCGTCATATTTGCAACTGTTTGAACATCGAGTTCATGAGGAACATTGACTAAATATTTTTCTAAGATAGAAGCTCGCTCTTGTCTTGTCGGCAGTTCAACAAAAATCCTTCTATCAAAGCGTCCTGCTCGAAGTAATGCACTATCTAAAACGTCTATTTTATTTGTTGCAGCGACTACGATAACATTGCTTGAACCCTCGAAACCATCCATCTCTGTCAGGAGTTGATTGAGTGTTGCTTCGCGTTCATCATTACGCTCACTTCCGCGTTTTTTACCAACAGCATCAATTTCATCGATAAAAATGATACTTGGAGCATTCTTCTTCGCTGCTGCAAAGAGTTCATGCACACGTTTTGCACCCATTCCCACATAAATCTGCACAAAAGAAGCGCCACTTTGGTAGAAAAATGGTACACCAGCCGCATTTGCAACTGCTTTTGCTATCATCGTCTTTCCGACACCAGGGGGTCCTACAAGTAAAACACCGCGTGGCATACGAGCGCCAAAATCTTTGTAGCGTTTCGCATTTTTCATAAAGTCGATAATCTCTTCAAGTTCTATTTTAACATCACTAATTCCACCAATATCATCAAAACTCACGTCACTTTTTATAGCTTCTATACTACCTTGTGCCTCCATATTCGCTTGTGTACTAGAAGCCATATCTGTTGAAACAGCACTATCGCTTACCAAAAAACTACCTCTTTTTTGGTAAAAGCGTAAAAGTAATGACCCTAAACCGAGAAATAACACAGCATAAAGGATGTAAAGAATAATGTTACTGTTTTCACTCACTTCTACTTTATAATCTACAAACATTTTTGGAGTTACTTGAGAAGAGGCAATTCTGTAAAGATTATCATTTGTTTTCAGGTAAACATACTCTTTTGAAACGACTACTTTTTGTACAGTGTGGTTTTCAAGCATCGCATTGGCTTGATTGAGTGTTACATCATCTGACCTATCGCGTACAAGTGCAAAAATAACAAGTAGTATAATTAAACTTGCTGAAACATATATGGCAATTCTGTTGAGCTTAGAGCTTGGCATAATTGTTTCCCTTTTGAACTTCATACTTCGGTACACGAACCCAATTTCCTAGTAAGTCCTCTTGAGAATCAATGATTATCTTGTTAAAGTGTTGGTCAAGTCCATGATAGTGTCCCTCTTTGTAAGACTCCACAAGTACATCAAGTTCTCCCTTAAAAGCATTTCTAAATGCAAGATTTTTTTCTTCTACAAGTGACTGGATTTCATGGAGTCGCTCTTTGGCTATTTTTCCATTTACTTCAGGTTTTAAACTTGCCGATTTTGTACCATCACGTTTTGAGTATGAAAAAGCATGAATGTGAGTCAAAGGTAATTCCCTTGCATTTTGCATGGCCTCTTGCCACAGAGCTTCACTTTCACCGGGATGTCCTGTAATAAAGTCTGTCCCAACCGCAAAGCCTTTCTCTGCTAAAAGTTCAAAAAGTTTTCTATCTTGTTTATAAACATTGCGTCTATTCATGATTTTAAGCATTTCTGGTGCCGTATGTTGCAAGGCAATGTGAAGATGTTTCTCTAGCCATGGCTCATCTAGTATCTCTAAAAATTCATCATTTATCTGAATAGGCTCTACACTTCCCAGACGAATACGACGAACACCACGAATTTGACTCATCTTTTTCATAAGCCGTGCTAAAGATGTTTGGGTATCTTGTCCGTAAGAACCAACATTTGTGCCTGTTAAGATAAATTCTCCAAAACCATTGAGTGCAAGGCGAGTGACTTGTTCTAAAATTTTTTCTTCATCCATACTCCGTGCATCTCCACGAACAAAAGGAATAATACAGTACGAACATCGGAAATTACATCCCTCTTGAATCTTGATAAATGCGCGACTTTTTCCCACAAAATCATCTACAATCAACTCATCAATATGATTTAAATCACCCTTTTCGTAAAAAGGTTGCTCTTTTTTAAGCAGGGTATCTATCTTTTGCTTTTCACTTTGTCCAAAGACACCATGAATACGTTGCTCTTTTAAAAGCGATTCACCCTTCGTATGTGCGCCACAGCCTGTTAAAAAAAGCTTTGCATTTGCATTGTTTTTTTCTAACTGCGAGATATAAGAACGCACATGAGTATCTGCACCATTTGTTACTGTACAAGAGTTGATAACAACTGCATCAGCATCTGCTTCATTATCTGTAATCTCATACTCTTTCATAGCACTCATCATCACTTGTGAATCATAGACATTTGTTCTACAGCCAAAGGTTTTAAAGTAAACTTTTTTTTTCATTTATACCAACTCGTTATTGTGTTCGATGAGACGCTCACTCTGCATAGAAACATTGAGTTTTTGTGTAGGGTATGCAATCGTTATGTCATCTTCTGCTTTAAAAGCATCAACAATCTCTAAAGAGATTGTACTTCTTAGTGTTAAAGTTCCATATGCATTTGTCAAATACCATGCCTCTATATCCATCCCATTAGGAACGATAAATCCATAAATCCGTGGATCTACATTTGTATTTTTGAGACTATAATTATTACGCAGTTTATTAAGCTGTTTTCTCGTAATATCTGTGTAACCTTTTGAGTATTTTCTTGTGATACCTTTGACAATATGCATCGCTTTTTTATGATTTGAATCATATGTTATTGTGATTTTTATCCCATCCCATACTGTTTTTAAAGAACTATGGGTATAGTTTGCTATCATGCGTGTAAAAACATAATTGTTCGGAACAAAGATAATCCGCCCTGCCCGACGGTTTTGATAAATAGAAGTCAGTGTAATGTCTTCAAGTATAGTCATACGCAAAAGTGATATATCCATCACATCTCCAACATATTTGAGTCCATCCATATCCACACGGATTCTATCACCCACATGAATACTCCCACCAAAAACAATCACAAGCCATCCCAAGATGCTCATAAACCAATCTTTCATCGCAATAGCGATACCAGCAGAAGCAAATCCAAGGATAGTGACAAGATAGGAAGCATTTTCAATATAATTGAAAAAAAGTATAAGAATTACTACAATAAAATTTGCAACGGTTATAAACTTATTTGCCATATATAAGCGTTCATTGTCGTCTATATATTTTTTAACTGCTAAACGAATGAGAAAGAAAAAAATAAATACAAAAAGAACAATGAGTGCAATTTTTGTAAGTCGTACAACTCGTTTTTCTATCTCTTTGTTGATATTGAGTTTAATAATATCTAAACGTTTTTCATAGACATCAGAAGTTGTGTTTATAGTATCTAAAGCACGCTCAAACTGTTCTAACTCTTTATGAATGTTCTCTTTTTTTTGTCTATATTTTTCTTGTGCATCAGCTTTGGTTAATGCAGTATAAAGTATGTCTTCTTTAGAGAGTAAAGAGATAAGTTCTTTTAAACTCTCTTTTCTTTTTCTATACTCTTCTACATTTGCATCTAAAACTTTCATATAGGATATACCTGAAAAGATTTCAAAAATATTTGAAATCTTTGGAACAGTTCCTAAGCTTGGTGGTGTTATAAGTTGTGCAAATGGAGCGCTATTGTTGCCTTTAAGTTTATTTATTTCGAGTGTAAGTATCGCTTCTTTTGAGATAAGTCCATTGAGTTCATCTGTATTGTCATCTTGGAGTTTTTTATCTTTTTTTAAGTACTTAATTCTTTTCTTGATTTTTAAAAGAGAGTTATGTACATCTAAAGATGTTAAATACGAAGCATAACTTTTTACCCACTCTTGTTCTTGTGAGATTGAATTTTCGATTTTTTTAATTTTACTAAGAATATTAGCTACTTTTTTTTCATCTACCTTTGGCTTTTTAGGAAGAAGAGGCGAAGTAGTATTTGTACTATTGGTTTCTACGAGTATATTTTCACCAAAAAGAGGAAAAGCCAAGAGTAAAAAAAGAAGAAAAAAAAGTTTAAAATTCATCTAAGACACTTAAAACTAACTTTTTTTCAATGGTGTCGCTGATTTTTACACCACCAATGCCAACTGGAAGAATAAAGGTCACATGAGAATCTGTACTCTTTTTATCAAGAAAAAATGTTTCATAAAAACTTTCACTATTGGCAATTTTATATGTCGTTGGTAAGTTGTATTTTTCTAAAAGAAGGACAACTCTTTGTGCATCATCTTCACTCATAAGATGCAGTTTTACAGCAAGTCTGTTTGCCATAACCATGCCTATAGCGACAGCTTCACCATGTAAAAAACCAGTATATGATGTTTGACTCTCAATAACATGAGCAAAAGTATGCCCATAGTTTAGCGCAGCACGCAATCCATGTTCTTTTTCATCTTGTGCAACAACACCTGCTTTTGTTTGTACAGCTTTTTTTATCGCTTCTTGGAGTACTTCTTTATTGCTCAAGTCAGCTTCTTCTAAAAATATGAAAAAATCTTCATTGAATGTTACTGCCATTTTTACTATCTCTGCAACACCTGCACCGAACTCTCTTTGAGGAAGTGTTTGTAAAAAATGAGCATCAATAAGTACCGATTGTGGCTGATGAAATGCACCAATAAGGTTTTTTCCATAGCTATTGTTCATCCCTGTTTTTCCACCAACACTTGCATCAACTTGAGAGAGTAAAGTCGTAGGCACTTGCATAAAATCAATGCCTCTTTGATAGATACTTGCAACATAGCCTGTCATATCGCCTATCACACCACCACCAAACGCAATCAGTAAAGATTTACGATTGAAACGATGATTGAAAAGAGACTCTAATATGATATTTACAGAGTCTTGATTTTTATACTCTTCTCCATCAGGAACAGTTATAATATATAACTCTTTTGCTGTAATTTTAGAGAGTAAATATCCTAAATGCAGTCCTGCTACTTTAGGGTTTGTAATGATGGCTACTTTTGTCTCAAAGTGCATTGCCTCTATAGGTGCTATTTCAATATTGTATGAGTTATCAACGGTTTTTACTAAGGGAATATGTACTTGCATTTTCTATCCAAAATTCAGATAAGCTATAGTACTAAAAAAAGAGTAAAAAAGAGCTAAATCAGACCTGAACAGGTATAAAAATTTGATGATAATCATCAAGTTTATGGTAAAGCTTTTCACTATCCGTTGAAAAAAGAGAGAAAAATTTGTGTTTTGTTAATTTTTCAGTAAAGGGAAGTATCTGTAAAAAATTTTCTTGTTTTTGCAGACTCAAAATAGGATTTTCATGTTCTTCTATAATCTTAATAGACTTAGAAAAGATACTTGAAAGATTTGTAAAATGCTCTATCACAGGGAGTTTATTGCCTTGATGTTCTTGCATATAGTTATGTATCTCAATATTTAAACTCATCTGCTCTGAAATATCAAAAATAGTTGCTGAGATTTTTTCTAAATCTCGATTTTCAGATAAAATCAGCTTCGTGTCTTTTAAAGAAGAGAAGCCTTTATTTGAGATTTTAAAAATGGGAAGATGGGTTTCATATAAATGTTGTCTTATCTCATAATCGGCAAACATCTCTTTTGAAACAAGAATAAGCCCTATATGATAGAGTGCGATATCTTCTTGCAACATTTTTGAAAAACCACCCTTTTCATAATGAATATCAACTTTTATATTGACATTACTATAATTTTTAATCTCTTGTAGTAAGTCAATATTGGAAGGATTGAGTACTTTTATAATCATATCATATCTGTTAAATTTTTCATGTGCTTGTACGGCATGACGCACTAATGCTCCGAGTGTTGCATTGTCTGTAATATTCATATCTATTAAAAGGTATAGATTTGACCCAAAAGGTTCAGGAAATTGTCCTAATTCTTGTTTTATCTCTTTATAAACCGATTCTAAAACAGCTGGTTCACCGACTAAAAGAAGTAAGTCATTTGGTTGTATCATTCGTCTTCTTGAAGGTAAAAGAAGTTTTCGATTACGATAGATTGCAGCAATTCGCCAGTTTTTTTGTTCTATCACACCGAGATGTTTATAGACAAAAGAACTTCCAAAAGGAACCAGTACTTCCATGATTTCACCTTCACCTGTTCCCACATTTTGTGCGATAACAGGAACATTGGGCAAGTAATCTAAAAATCTTGAAGCGAGTAGTTCATTGCTATTAATCAGAACAATGTTGGAATCTTCATTTGTTAAATTCCATTGATTGAGGACAATAATGCGTAACTGTTTTTTTATCGTCCGTATATTTTTGATAGTATTTTCCACATCAATACTACTCTCCATCACAACAAAAACTTGAATAAACTCCATCTTTAAGAGATTAGCTAACTTATATAAACTCGTAGGGTCAAACTCATAAAATTTAAAACGTGCTGGATTAAAATCATCAAACTTTGTCTCTTTTGTTTGAACAATATAGTAAATATTTTCATTACTGTTGGTTTGTAGTGTTCGCTTTATAAAATGTTTTCCAACACTTCCATCACTAATAATTAAAATTTTTTTCATTTATTAGCTATCTTTTGAAAGCATTTTCACTTTTAACCCAGATATTTTTTTCAGCTTTTCTCCAGACTTTATTTACAAAATAACCTGTAATTTTAATCATTCTACTTGTTCGTTTGGTTGATGTAAAAGAAGTCCCTTCTGCCCAAGTATCCAAAATCTCTCCGTCAGCTTCATTATAAATGTAAGAGTCTCTGTTTAATCTATAAGTACCCGCTTGAGAAACTTTCGTTTTCTTCTCTTTTGGCTTCGTATGTACCTTTGTAACTTCTTTCGTTTTTGCTTTTGACTTTGATTTTTTTTGCACTTTTTTAACAGGTGCCACTTTCGTTTTTTGTACTTGAGCAAAAAGCCGTGTAAGTTGTTTTACTTTCGCTTCAAGTCGTGCTACTCTTTTTTCAAGTGCCTTATTTACTTGTGGAGTACTCTTTGGCTGTATGCCACTCACCATATTATCTAAATTTCTCATCTCATCTGCATTTAAAGATAAAAAGAAAATACATACAATTACAATAAATTTCATACTAAGCCTTTTTTTTCAGTTTAACACCCATTTCTACATGGTGTGTGTAAGGAAATTGGTCAAACAAAGCCATATCAATGACATCATGTGTTTGCGTTAAGATTTCCAAATCTCTTACAAGTGTTTCAGGGTTACATGAGATATAAACAATGTTTTCATGCCTTGCACTAAAAAGGCAAGAAGCCATATCCATACCACTTCGTGGAGGGTCTACAAAAATACTCTCTAAAGTATAACTTTTTATATCTATATCTTTCATACGGCGGTACTCTCGTACACCATCTAAAGCCCCTACAAAATCTTCAACACTCATACGTACAAACTCTATATTTTCTACACTATTGAGTTTCATATTTTCCTTTGCTGCATTAATAGAAGATTTTGAAACCTCTGTTGCAAGTACTTTATCAAATATCTTCGCAAAAGGAATGGTAAAGTTCCCTGCCCCGCAATAAAGTTCTAACAAATCACCCTCTGCATCTGCAAATTTTTCCATCGCCCAAGCAATCATCTGCTCATTTACTCGTGGGTTTGGTTGTGTAAAACTATTTTCTATATAGTAAAATATATAAGGTTTGCCTGCAATATGCAATGTTTCACAGATAAAATCTCGTCCAATAACGACTTTTTGCTTGCGAGAACGCCCTATGATAGAGATGTTTAAGTCACTTGCTATCTCTTTTGCAAGGACTTCCCACTCATTATCAAGGCGACGATGATATAAAAGAGAAACTACAATTTCTCCACGACTTGAACTTAAAAAATCTACCCCAAAAAGTTTAAATCCCATCTCTTTTTCAGCAATCATCTGTAGAAGTTTTGGCATCAACTTTTCTATATGTTCATTGACTTGTGGACACTCTTCTATAAAAATAACACGCCCTTTTTCTTTGTGGTTCATTGCATAGCGAAGTGTATCGCCATCATGCCATATTTTAAACTCACTTCGTGCGCGATAGTGAGACTCTAAAGATTCAAAAACAGCAATTTTTCCTGTATAAAACTTTGAAAATCGTTCTGTATTGAGTGCTTGTTTCGCTTGGAGTTGCGTTTGATAGCCACCCTCATATATTTTACACGCATTACATTCGCCAAAATGTTTACATATCATTTGTAAGACCTTTTATTTAATAGATGCAATTAAATTTCCTATAAGTAAGTTCCATCCATCGATGAGGACAAATACAAGAATTTTAAAGGGGAGTGAAATCATAACAGGTGGGAGCATCATCATCCCCATAGACATTAAGATAGAAGCCACAACCATGTCGATAACCAAAAATGGAAGAAATATCAAAAATCCTATCTCAAAGGCTGTTTTTATCTCACTTATCACAAATGCAGGAATAACAATCGAAAGTGGCACAGCTGCAACTGTTTGTGGATTTTTCATTTTTCTTATACGAAAAAAAAGTGCCAAATCTTTTTCTCTTGTATTTCTAATCATAAAATTTTTAAACGGAAGTGTTGCCTTGTCAAATGCCTCTTCGTACCCTATCTTTTCTGCGATATAAGGCTTAATCCCATCTTCATAAGCCTTTGTTCCCACGGGTTCCATCACGAAAAAAGTAAGTATCATTGCAAGCATCACAAGGAGTTGGGTTGGAGGTACTTGTTGTGTTCCAAGTGCTTGACGTAAAAACCCAAATACTATAATAAAACGGGTAAAAGTTGTCATCACGAGAACCATCGAAGGTGCTAAAAAAAGGAGTGTAAGGACTACTAAAACATTGAGAGACGAAACTAATTGTTTAGGAGTGTCAGGAGCGGCAAGATTAAAATTCATTGTTGGAATTGTAACTGCTTCAGCCCCCAAAAGAGAAGCAAATGCTAAAAGTATAACCAGTAAACGCACCATTATTTCCCTGCTTCCTTTTGTAAGATATTTTGTTTTATTTTATCTTTCTTATCATTTTTTGTGCCAAAAAAGTGGAGTTCAACACGGCGATTTTTTTCTCGTCCACTTACAGTTGCATTTGTCGCTAAGGGTTTATACTGTGCAAACCCAGAAGCACTCAGAATTTTTGGAGAGACACCATCTAAAATTAATTCATGAAGGACAGAAATAGCACGAGCAGAAGAGAGTTCCCAGTTGTCTTTAAAAGGACTCCTCGTACTTGGCGGTTGCTTATCAGTATGCCCTTGTACACTCACATTCATTGTTTTTGGTAACTCTTCAATGATAAGTGCAACCCGTTTTAAAAAGAGTAAAGCATCTTCATTTTCTATCGTTGCACTATCTGGTTTAAACAAGAGGGAACCAGGAAGTTTGATGACAAATCCCTCTTGTGCATCATCAAGTGTGATAGCAGGACCATGCCCCTTTTCCATCATCTCATTTGCTTCACCGACTGCTTGTTGTACTCTATTGACCGTTTGGCTTGTTTCATCTTGAGACTCTATAGGTGTTGATTCTAAGATACGTTTTTTAGAGATTTCTGTTTTTGTCCCACCTTCTAAAACACTCATCGCCCCTGAGAGTGAACCGATGGCTTCGGAGACTTTTTTAGCATCCATACTTGACATTGACAAAAGTAAAACAAAAAAACAGAGTAAAAGTGACATCAAGTCACCAAATGCTGCTAACCAAGCAGGGAGGCACTCTTCACATTCAGGACACTTATTTTTTGCCATTATTTACTCTTTTAATCAAACTGACTCACTCTATCTGCAGGTGCAAGATAGCTCAGCAGTTTTGCTTCGAGTACTCGTGGGGCATCCCCTGATTGTATAGACATAATTCCAGCTAAAATCATCTCTTTAACTAAAGTCTCTTCATCATTACGAATAGACAAAATATTGTAAATTGGTGTTCCAAAAACATTCCCAATAATCGCTCCGTACATCGTTGTAAGCAAAGCAACCGCCATTGATGGACCAATAGCTGATGGGTCTGCCATGTTTAAAAGCATGGCAACAAGCCCGATAAGTGTTCCAACCATCCCCATAGCCCCAGCAAGCCCTGCCCACTGGTTAAAGATAGAACCGTGAATCTTATGTCTTGTACTTGTTTGTTCCATCTCTATTTCTAAAAGTTCACGGATAGTATCTGGGTCACTTCCATCAATAGCCATAGACAAACCTTTTTTCAAAAATTCATTCTCTTCACTATTGATATCGCCTTCAAGCGCCAAAATACCATCTTTTCTTGCCTTTGTAGCAAAATCAACAAGTTTTTTAATAAGCTCTGCAACATCTTCTTCACCAGGTTTTATAGCTTTCATAAAAATTTTGGTAAAAGCTTTCATTTGTGCTGGCTTAAAAGAGACCATTAAAGCCCCTATACTCCCACCAACAACAATCATAACAGAAGGAATATCTACATAAGCACCTACTCCAACACCCATAATCATTGAAATAATGAAAAGCGATAAAATTAAAACAATACCAATAACTGTACCTAAATCCATTTAAACACCTTAGTATATTAATAACGACATTATAATACCACAATTATGCTTCATTATTTTCTCTGATTGAAAGAATTTTCACGATAAGTAAAATTATGAGCCATGCTAAAATCATGGTTAAAACGGTATGACTTAAAAAATGATCACCTATGAGCATTTTATAGAGTCCCATACTCCAGCCAGCAAAAAGTCCAATTCCCAAACCGATAAAACGATTACGCTTTCTTTTGAAAAGAAAAAAGAGACTTAAAAGTGCAAATCCACCACTTGCATGCCCTGCTGGCCAACACTTAACATGTGGTTTTTTAAAATCACTCGGATAGCTCTCCCATACGGCTGTTCTAGGGTAAACACCCCCATAACGGATTTCATTTTTAGGGCATGGCATATTTGTATGATTTTTTAGAACACCTACAATACTTGGTACAAAAATAGCAGAGAGCAAAATAATAATAATCCCTTTTTTATACTCCTGTACAAAAGCTTTTTTTCTAAAAAGAAGAGAACCGATTAAAAGTGTAACAGCAAACAAAATCAAAAATCTTTTTGCACCATCATAAAAGATAAACTTATAGGGTTCTGCATACCATGCTAAAATCCAATGGTGTGTTTGAAAATTGTAAAAAGAATCTTGTAAAACAAGGTCTATATCATATATACCAAAATAAACAATACTCGCAAGTAATATAAAAGCAGTTACAAGAATTTGTTTGTTAATGCTCATTATGTAACATATCCATTTTTTTATTGTACACTTTTGTTTGTACATCAAAAAGCCCTAATAAGGTAGAGAAAAGTGCATCTTGCGTATACTTTTTATCGGCTCTTTTTTGGAATGCTACTGCATTTACCTCTTTTTTCATTCCCTTACCAAACCACATCAATGCACCGATATGTGTTTGCGCGCTAGGTGCCATAAAGTAAGGTAATCCATGAAGATAGACACCCTCTTCACCTAAACTTTCACCATGGTCACTCATATAAATCATCGCGGTATCATACTTGTTTTCATAGCCTTTAAGAAAATGAATTGTTTTGGTTAAAAATGTATCTGTTTGTAAAATAGCATTATCGTATGCATTGGCAATTTCCTCTTGAGAACATTGTTCAAGCTGATTCGTTTTACATACAGGTTTGAATTTTTCAAACTCTTTTGTGTAACGTTTATAGTACGCGGGTCCATGATTCCCCATTTGATGTAAGACGATAAAAATATCTTTATCTTTATTTTTTGCTATAAATTTATCTAAGCCCACAAGCATTCCTATATCACGACATTCACCCTCTTGACAGTCAGGATTATTTTTTGCCATTTTATAATCTTGATAAGGTACACGAAGCGCCACTCCCTTAGAGTCAGAGTTATTATCTCTCCATAAAATTGCTATCTTTTTTGTATGTTTTAACACGTCTACAACATTTTCAGTACTGATTCCTTTCTTGTAACTATAACTACTTCTGTCGTATTTGGAGAACATACAAGGGACAGAAACAGCGGTAGAAGTACCACAAGAGGAAACATTTGGTAGGTTGATAATATCTTCTTGTTCTAAAAGAGGATTTGTATCTCTCTCATAGCCATTGAGACTAAAATGGTCTGCACGACTTGCTTCACCTACAACCATAATGACGATTTTTTTACGCCCACTTGTATCGACTATTTTTGCATCGAGTCCTATAGGCTTGACAACTAACGGGGCTGAATTGAAAGTAAGATTGATATATTTCCCCGTAGAATACATCCAATAGGTTGGGTTAATTGTAAAACGTAGGGGCTTATGCTCACGCACAAAAGAAGTGTAGTACTTAGAAAAAGAAAAGATAGCTACAGCAATAATCCCTAAAGAAAGGAGTAAAAGTTTGATTCTTGAAAAAAACTCTTTCTTAAAACCTCGTTCCTCAATCTTTACTTTATAAATGTAGTAAGATGGAACTAACCCAAAAAAGATAAAGTACACCACTTGTTCTACACTTAACAAATCCATAGATTCATGAATGTTTGTTTGCATCATGTTGCGTATCATTGTTGCATCTATGATGACATGATAAGTATTCATAAAATAACTTGTCATAGAAGAGACAAGCAAGAGAATGATAGAGATAGGCTTAATTGTATACTTAAAGCTTACTAAGCCTAATAAAAATGTAAGAAAAAAAGTCATTACAAAGGCAGTAGAGATGACAAAACCAAGGTTATTGTTTAATGTATAAACTTTTATAAGGTTTTCAAAAAAGCTATAGTTGTAAAAAAGTGTAAAAAATATACTGAGATATATAATGAGTTTTGTTTGTGTTATCGTTTTCAAAATGAGTTTTCTTCTTTATGATTTTTGACAATTATACACTTTTAGTGTAAATATTGACTTATGAACATATGTCCGATATAATTTTACAAAAAAAGAGAAGGATAAAAAAATGAAAAGAGTCGTATTACCGATTATGCTACTGACGAGTGCATCACTTTTAAATGCTACAACAAACAAAGAGATTAAACAAGAGGCGAAATCTGCCATTATGAAAATGGGTGGAACTTTGAAGTCTCATATGAAACAAAATATGAAAGCAGGTGGGCCAGTGCAAGCCGCAGGATTTTGTCTCCAAGAGGCATCTGAAATTGCTAAAAAAGTAAATAGTAACTATCCAAAAGGTGTGAGTGTCAAAAGAATTTCACTCAAGTACAGAAATCCTGCCAATAAACCAACAGCCGATGAGGCTCAAGTGTTAAAAGCAATCCAAACTAATGTCAATGCACATAAAACTGTTCCTAAAATGATAGTGAAAAAGCTAGCGAAAAACTCTTACAAAGTATATAAGCCAATTTTTATGAACAAAGGTGTTTGCTTAACTTGTCATGGTGATGCGACAGTAAGAAATCCAGAAGCTTATAAACTCATCCAAGCAAAATATCCGCATGACAAAGCGATTGGCTATAAAAAAGGTGACTTTAGAGGTGCCTTTGTTGTCACAATACTCAAATAAGATTGTTCCAAAACAAAACAATCCAACAAATAACTATAAAAATGTAGCCCATGCTTTTTTTCTCTCTTTAGCCATCACTATAGCAGAGCCTTCTACTGTGCTACCCCTTATAATCGAGCATTTTAGTAACAGTGCTTTAGTTGTAGGGGTTTTTGTCTCTTTACTTCGTGGAGGGGCTATACTCACACAACTTTATGCTGCGTTTCATGCACAAAGTTACAAAAAAGTTCTCCCTTATCTAAAGAAGGTTTTTTTCTTCCGTTGGCTCTCTTGGTTTAGTATTGGTTTAAGTATCTATTTTATTGGAGATACAAACAAGACCTTGACTCTTTTACTTATAGGTTTAGGACTTTTCGGTTTTTCTCTCTCGGCTGGGTTTGGTGCTATTTATTTTAAAGAACTCCAAGCAAAACTTTTTTCTAAAACATATCGAGGAAAGACCATGGCAAACCGTCAGGTAGCAGGTTCTTTTGCCTCTATCGTGAGTGGTGGTGTTGCTGGGTATGTTTTGAGTAATTTTGAAGCACCACTTAATTATGCATATCTTTTCATAGTCAGTAGTTTTATTATGGCTATTGGGTTTTTTATTTTTGTTTCTATTGATGATGAACCTTTTAAAGAAAACGTACAAGAAAAAGAGAAAAATTTTGCCCTTTTTGTAAAAAATGCCTTTGGCATACTGCAAAGTGACAAGCGTTTGCAACAGCAAACTTTAGCTATCTTTTTAAGCTTTGCTTGTTATCTCTCTATCCCTTTTGTGATACTAGAAGCAAAAAATTCTGTCACTCTTACTGGTTGGGTTTTAGGTGGATTTATCATGATGCAGATGTTAGGAAGTATAGCAGGGAGTTCCTTACTATGGAGAAAAATAAGTGACTATGAGAAAATGCTCTCTTTGAGTTTTGTTTTTATGATAGCTGCATTTGGAGTGGCTCTCTTTGCAAACAGTAGCGCTATCTATGCCCTTGTATTTTTTCTGTATGGTGTAGCACTTGATGGTTTTGGCAACAGCGGAATGAATCTCATCATAGAAATAGCACCAGAAGAAAAACGCCCAATCTATACAGCAGTACAAACAAATCTCAGCTCCTTTGGACTCTTTTTTCCTGTTCTTGGTGGTCTTTTACTGAAAAATTTTGAGAGTTATACATTTATATATTTGCTCACTATCGTGTTGTTACTTGCTGGATTGATTATAAGTTTAGGATTGAAAAAAATAGAAATGAAAGGAATACAATGAAAACAATATGGGTATTAACACTGTCATTAATCTTTTTGAGCGGTTGTTTTGAAACTAAAAAAACAGTTCATTTAGATGGTAAAAAGCTTTTAGAGCAAAAATGTAGCAAATGTCATAATCTTGACTTACCTCCAAAGACTTTTGAGGATGAAAAGGCACCCCCAATGATGGCAGTTGCATTTCATGTAAGAAGTTTTATCAAAACAGGAGATGAAAGCCAAAGAGTTCCAAAGGCAATAGCTTTTGTCAAAGATTATGTTGTTGCTCCAAATGTCAGCAAGTCATTTTGCGATAAAGAAAGTTTAAAATCTTATGGACTTATGCCCTCACAAAAAGGCAAGGTTACACAAGATGAACTCCAAGCTATAGCAGAGTATATGTTTAAACATTTTACACAAAAAAACCTCGATGAAGCACAAAGAATTGAAAATAGACTCAATGCCATGCCAAAAGGAGAACGACTAGCCCTTCAAAACAACTGTCTCTCTTGTCATAAAGTAGATAAACATATCGTTGGACCTGCATTTAAAAATGTTGCTATGAGAGAAGGAAATACTTTAGAAGTATTGGTACATAGCATTCAAAATGGAAGTAAACAAAAATATGCTAGTTCAAAAGGTGCGATTATGCCTGCATTTAAAAAGCTAAATGATGGAGATATAAAAACAATAGCAGAGTGGATACACTCTTTAAAGTATGAAAAATAATAATGAGAGGGAGAAGACCTATACAGAGGCAAATAAATGCTGACCATAGTCATATTTGCTTTAAACCATGTGGTATAAAACGCAATGAACTTGAAAGAGTTACACTGGGTGAAGATGAAATGGAGGCACTGCGTTTAGCAGATTATGAGGGACTCTACCAGCAGGAGTGTGCAGATAAAATGGGCATCTCCCGCACCACTTTTTCTCGCCTTATAGAGTCTGCTAGACAAAAGATAGCAGATGCTCTTTTACATACGAAAGCAATACGGATAAATGCTGATTAGCAAATAGCCTAGAATTATGGGTGTACTTTTATAGGTGGAGGAGTGATTTTTTTCCCAAGCAGAGCATAGCTTTTTCCTACACGTGCTACTGGTTCATAATCGAGTATCATTTTCTCTTTATCAGCTAAAATAGCCTCATCTATAAACTGCTCTTTTATCTCAACAACTAAAGGAATGGTTTTTGAGCCTTTGAGTGTAATCTCTTGATAAAATTCACAAAAAAATGCACTCGGTACTCCTTCTACCATAGGAGGAAACCCTGCTACAACTTCTTTGGTTTTTATGTTAAATGTAGTAGCTTCACTCTCAGTCTCATGCAACTCTTTTGAGCTAAAATGCATTGTTTCTAGGTGTGCTTCATCCACCATACAGATAGTACATTTGCCATTTTGTCTGATGTTTCGTAAAGTATCTTTTTCACTCCCATCACTTTTGTGTCCTATACTTACTATCATAGTCGCAGGCTCAGAACTAAGCCCCATAAAATAGCTAAAAGGTGCCACATTAAGAAGACCCTGCTCATTTTGAGTGATAATCCATGCAATTGGTCTCGGGATAATGGTCTGAGCCATAAGTTGATATCTTTGTGTAAGTTCTTTATCTGCATAATCTATAACCATTTTACAATCCTATAAGATGCTTGATATTGTCAAACATTGTATTTTTTTCTTCATATATTTCTTCAGGTTTTTCAGGTTTACCCGTATAGGCATCGTGTGGCATCTCATTCTCAGGAGTTCCATCAACATTTGTAACAACAAGTTCAGGATGTATCAGTTCTCGTAGCTTTTTTTGCACAACCATTTTAGTAGTCATAAGACTCATAGAACATCCACCACATGCTCCAGTAAGTTCTATATAGATGGTACCATCTTTAGCACCAAGAAGAATAATATCTCCACCATGTGAGTTTACATATTCACTTACTTTTGGAATATAATTTTTTACTGCATCATAAATATCTTCATCTAAAAAATGCATAATATGGCTCCTTATTTGCGATAAAAAATTATATTACTTTATAATTAAAATAAGTTGAGATTATTTACATAACAATCACTTAAAGTTTAAACCCTTTTATGGCTTTTTTCAGTACTGCAACATGTTCTTCTATAGAATTGACATTTTCATCTATTTGAGAAAGGTCATTTACAAGTTTTTCACTATCTTGATTTGAACGGTCTATATCTGAAACCATTGTAAATGTAGCATCTTTTATGACAGAAATCGTTGCTGTGATTTCAGAAGTGGCATGCTGGCTTCTCTCGGCAAGTTTTCTTACTTCATCCGCAACAACAGCAAATCCACGACCATGTTCTCCCGCTCGTGCTGCTTCAATCGCAGCATTGAGTGCAAGTAGATTTGTTTGGTCTGCTATATCTTTTATGAGTCCAACCATATTTTCTATCTCGTTTGTTGATGCTTCAAGTGATTTTGCTTTTTCTACAAGTTCTCCTTGAGCCGCTTGAAATTCTCCACTTGCCCACTCTACGGAGTTTCTCACAACTTCTTTTGCTTTTACCGAGTCCTCATCAACATCACTTGCTGATTGTTCTGTTTGCCCTATAATCTCTTGTAGGGTTGTAATGATAGAGTTTATAGGCTCTTCAAGTGTTTTGAGTTCTGAATCATTATCAAGTTGCATAAGGTCTGAAATATCTCTATCTCGTAACCTTGTAAGTCGCTCTATAATAGGGGCTGTCTCTTCGAGTAAAAATTCTTTGCGCGTTTGGAGTTCTGGACGTCTATCGCGTATGATAACAAAAGTTCTATCGAGTGTTCCCTTTATAAAAACGGGAATAACATAAACAAAAACTGGAATAATTTTTCCATTTTTATCTTCAACATTTGCATTTCCATACCCTGCTTTTTTCTCTGTCATATCAAACTGTTTAACGATTTTACAAACTTGACACTCTGCAGGTTTACTTGGCCAAAGAACTTTTCCCGCCCCACTGACATTTTCTAACTCATTATCATTCCATTTGATGAGTTTTTTGAAGTCCTCATTCCACTCTACAAATTTTCTATCAGGGAGAACAGCAAACATACCTACAGGATAAGTACGTTTAAACTCTTCCCAATAAAAAATCTCTCTATCCTTAATGGCAAAAAGTGTTTTTACTTTTTCTTCTATATTACCATTTTGAAGTATTTGCTTTTCATTATCAAATATAAGCACTTTCTCATCTGCTAACATTGTTGCTATCTCTTGATTTAAAAATCCAAAATTATATGTTGGTTCATTTTTTGAAAAAAATCCCATAATCTACCCTTATACTAAAAATTATAAACAATAATAGCACAAATTACCAAAATTTTGTAGATTTTTTTGGCAAATATTAGGTAAAATAGTGATATATACTTTACAGAAGGAGCCATTATAGAAACTTTTATCATTTATACTCTTGGAATTTTTATGAGTGTTGTTACTTTATACATCATTGGCATTTTACTTGCACCCTACTCTCCAAACAAGATTAAGAACGAACATTTTGAGTGCGGGCTTCCTCCTAGTAGTTCTACTCCTAAAAAAGCAAACTTTGGATTTTTTATGTTTGCTATCATGTTCATCATCGCAGATATGACAGGACTTTTTTTCTCACTCTTTGTGTATGCTCATGACACACATTCACAAACTATCGCTGCTATTTTTGCAGGTATTATTGCTTTTGCATTAATTATCGCTATAAAGGAGTATTCATATGCTCAAAATATATGATTTTTTCGCCCATGCAAAGAGTGAATCTCTTTGGATGGCTCATTTTTGTACAGGCTGTTGTTCACTTGAAATGGCAGCAGCCATGGGTCCTCGTTATGATTGGGAACGTTATGGTTACTTACCAACACCCACACCACGTCAAGCGGACTTACTCATCATTACAGGCTTAGTTACCAAAAAGATTCTCCCTGCCCTTTTGAGAACCTATGCACAGATGCCTGAACCTAAGTATGTCTTAGCTTTGGGGGCGTGTTCTTTTGATGGTGGACCATACAATGACTCACTTGCTGTTATAAAAAACCCCACAGAGATACTTCCTGCAGATGTTTTTGTTGCAGGTTGTCCTCCGCGTCCTGAAGCTATCATCGCTGGACTTGAAGAGATAAAAGAGAAGATGAAGCAAGGCATACCGAGTGCTGCGAGTCAAGGTGGACTCTATAAAGAGATGGAGTTTTAAATGCAGAGTTTGTATGCACTTTTACAAATGTACGAAACAGAGTACATAGAAGATTATAAAAAAAGCTGGAAAAAAGTAAAACTCTCAAATGCAGAAGATTTACTCAAAGTTGCCAAAGCCTTAAAAGCTAATGGCTTAAAAACCATAGCAACCGTTTCACCAACAGATTTTTTAGAAAAAAACATCATCGAGATGAACTACTTTTTTGAAGACCTCATAAGTAAACGCAACTGCTGGTTGAAGTGTGACATTTCACGAGAGTTAGACAAATGTGAGATAGAGTCCATTACACCGCTATTTAAGGGGGCTAATTGGCACGAAAGAGAAGCTTACTCTATGTTTGGAGTAAAGTTTTTACACCATCCAGACCTACGACCAATCATCATTTCACAAGATTTTTACGGAAAAGCTCCTTTTAGAAAAGATTTTGATTGGGATGCCCATGAAGCAAATACACTTCAAAATATCCAAACTATCGTAGATGCTTTTAAGACAGAAGAGAATGAAAATGACAAAGGCATAGATGCAGAGAGTTCTGAGACTGTTTTAAATTGGGGACCAACTCACCCTGCAAGTGGACCTATTCGCCTCAAAGTACATTGTGATGGTGAAGATGTGATTAGCATTGACCCTGACATCGGCTTTGTATGGCGTGCCTTAGAACACCTTGTAACGAAAAAAGATTTTATAGGGGCTATTGTCGCTGTGGAAAGACTCTGTTTTATGGATAACATTAACTCAATGATAGCGTATGCACAAGCCGTTGAAGAGATAGCAGGAACAGAGATAACAGAATTTGCAAAATGGATGCGTGTACTTTTAGGTGAAGTCTCTCGTATCTCTTCGCACGCCATGGGTATGGGTGGCTTTTATAATGCCTTAGGTTTGCATACTGTTGCGATGTGGAACATGGATATGAGAGAGTTTTTTCTTGACTTTTTAGAGTCTTATAGTGGAGCAAGGATTGCAACGGCAGCTATTGAAGCGGGTGGTGTTCGCTATGGTTTACAAGAAAATATGTTAGAGGAGTTGCAGTTAGCTCTTGATAAATTTGATGCAACGAAAGATGATATGCGAGCCATTTTTGTAAAAAACCCTACGATGAAAATGCGTGCTGCAAAGCAAGGGATTATTACCGCACAAGAGGTTGAAGAGTACTCACTTTGTGGTGTAGTCGCAAGAGCAAGTGGTGTTAAAGTAGATGTACGTTTAGATGAGCCTTACGCTGCGTATGATAAAATAAATATGGACTATGTCACACAAAAAACAGGCTCGGCAAATGATAGACTCGTCAATCTCTTTGAAGAACTTGAACAATCAGTAGACATTATCAAACAAGCCAAAAAACATATAGAAGAGTGCATAAAGTCTGGTAAATTCAATCCGACAAAAGACCATATGGTAAAAGTACCTAAAAAGCTTCCAGCCGGTGAAGCCATTAGCCGTGTTGAGTGGTCACGTGGTGAAGTACTCATGCACTTAGTCACACAAGAAAAAGCCACTTCACCTTACAGACTCAAGATGAAAGCTCCTAGCTTTAACCATACGATGATGCTTGACAAACTCTTAAAAGGGCAAACGCTCTCAGATATTCCACTTATCTTTGGAAGTTTATATATATGCCAAGGAGATTTAGACCGATGATTTTCAATATTGTAATTTTCCCTGGTATATTCTATGTCCTTTTATGGACAGTTGCTCTGTTTTGGTTCTTTAGAAAGTTTATAGCGGCACTCCATAAAAGAGTTGGTCCGAGTTTTAATGGTCCTGCTGGGAGTTACCAAACACTTTTTGATTTGAGTAAACTTTTAACAAAAGAGAGTATTACCCCTGATGGTGTCAATCCTTATCTTTTTTCTATTATGCCCATACTAGCAGCGACGATTGCTATGCTTCCCACTGCATTTATCCCTTGGACACAGACGATTACAGTTGTGCAGAGTGAGTATGCCCTACTTGCACTTGTTGTTCTCATAGGGATAGAACCTTTTTTACTTTTTTTAACAGGTTTTGGCTCCAACAACAAGTACTCCTTTTTAGGGGGTATCAGAGTTTTAACACAGATGATTTCGATGGAGACTTCCTTTTTCTTGAGCGCACTCTCCCCTGCTTTACTCTTTGGAACGCTGAATCTTAACGCTATCGTCGAGCAGAGTTCATGGCTGAGTTTTCTCATCCTTTTACCTGCATTTATCTTATACTTTATAGCTTTGCTTGGACTCCTTGACCAACCCCCTTTTAATATCCCCGATGCAGAACAAGAGATAGTGTATGGATTTTATACAGAGTATAGTGGTACGAACTACTTTTTACTCAAACTCGCAGAGTTTTCAGAGTTTATGGCAGTCTTTGCAGGGGCAGCGACACTTTTTCTCGGTGGATATAAGGGGCTATTTTTTGATGGCTTTATCTTTTTGTTTATAAAGATGTTACTCATTGCTATGTTTATGATGGTTATTCGTGCTTCAACTCCGCGTATCACTATGAAGCAGATGTTACACTTTTCATGGAGTTATTTAGTGCCACTCTCCCTTTTAAATGTTGCATGGATAATGCTTGCGAAAATCTATCTTCTAGGAAGTTTGTCATGATACTTGAGTTACTACAAAAAGTTTACAGAGTTTCCAAAGCCCTTACCGTAAAAAGTCCCGCACAAAAAGATGTCCGCACGCACTTAATGCATGAAACAGAGAGATTTCGAGGTAAGCATACTGTAGACTATGAAACTTGCATAGGGTGTGACTCTTGTAACAAGATATGCCCTACAAATGCCATCAGTATGAAACACCTTCCTTTTAAAAAACAAAACATAGTACCAGAAGTCAATCTTGGCGTTTGTATCTTTTGTGGTTTATGTGAAGATGTCTGCCCGACAAAACCCAAAAAGTCCATCGTTTTAAGTGGTGGACGATACGATATGTTGAGTGGTGGATGGCATGAAGACCAAGAAAACTTTTGGGTGCAGGTGGATATTCCTCAAGAGTACATTGATAGCCGACTTGAAGCAGAAGAAGCAGCAAGGGTAAAAAAAGAACTTGCAAAAAAGAAAAAAGAAGCCGAGGCAGCCATGAAAGACAAAGAGATAAAAGCACCCATAAGTGGTGAACCAAACTTTAGTGGAGGGACACTATGAATATTGTTTTACTTACTATTGCCCTTGTTTTAGCCATAACATCTTTAAGTGCAAAAAAGAGTATCAATTCTCTTATCTCTTTTGCTTTAATGATGTTAGTTTTAGGTGTTTACTACATTACTTTAGATGAAAAGTTATTGGGACTTTTTCAAATCTTTGTCTACACTGGGGGCATTGCAGTCCTTATGCTCTTTGGTATCACACTCATTGGGACAGAGTTTCCAGCAACGAAGCAGAGTTCATGGAGTGCAGTTTTAGCCTTTTTTATTTTCATTTTGATGAGTGCTATTTTTCTTCTCAATAGCTCCACATTAGAACATATAGTCAATGAAACAGTAGAGAAAAAAGAACTTTTTGCACACTCCTTTAGTGATGTTGTCATTTTATTTGCACTTATTGGGGTGAGCCTTCTCTATGGCACTATTAAGATGATACATATTTTAAAACCACAAAGGAGAGACCATGTTTGAGGTTGATATGCTCTTTGCATTTGCTCTTTTTAGTATAGGACTCTTTGGTATCTCGTCAAATCGCGACTTTTTACGCATCTTCTTTTCATTGGAAATGCTCATAAATGCCGTTATTTTGATGCTTGCATCCTCTGCACACTATCTAGGACTTGCACAAAACATCGCTTTTGCCTACATGGTTATGATACTTGCAACACTCGAAGCAGCTGTGGGCATACTCATTTTTGCAGCGGCGCATAAGTTTAGCAAAGTAGTCATTGCAGATGAGTTATCGGAGGAGACATTATGAGTATCGCTCTGCTTCTCATCCTTCCTTTTACTGGAGCCATTACCGCGTTTATCATTGGAAAGATTAGTAAAAAGTATGCTTTTGTTTTCGCTGAGGTCATAGGATTTTTACTTTTTGCATTGGTTGTAAACATCTTTCTTAACTACACAAAACCCATCAATATTCCACTCGATTGGTTCACATTTGGTAATGTCACACTCCCTTTTGGTATCTACATTGACCATCTTTCTGTAGTCATGCTTCTTATCGCTACAGGACTTGGAGCTTTAGACATCCACTTTTCTCATGACTATATGAAAGAAGACCCCGACCAAGCACGCTACTATGCAAAGATACTCTTTTTTATCGGAGGGATGATTTTACTTGTAAGTGCAAAAGAACTTACAGGGCTTTTTGTCGGTTGGGAGTTTATGGGACTTGCTTCGTATCTTCTCATCTCTTTTTGGCATCAAAACAACACCCCTGCGGATGCTGGGGTAGCCGCGTTTCTCTACACGAAGTTTGGCGATATATTTCTTTTTGCTGCAATGGGACTGCTTCTATACTTTACAGGGACACTTGATTTACAAAAGATAAATCTCCTTGCATCTCAAAATCAGCTCGCAAGTTCTGTCTCATTTGTCATTGCTATTTTTATCTTCATAGCAGCTATTGGCAAATCAGGGCAGTTTCCACTTTTTCCATGGCTTATGCGAGCGATGGAGGGTCCTACGACTGTTTCAGCACTCATCCATGGAGCAACAATGGTCAATAGCGGTATCTACATCGTCGCTCGACTTTTTGACTTTTATGAAGCTTCGCAGGCACTTATAGTAGTCGCGGCAGTTGCGAGTTTGAGTGCATTCATCGGTGCGACAAGTGCCTTAGTTCAAAAAGAGATAAAAAAAGTTCTTGCCTACTCGACGATGTCGCACTTATCACTTGCATTTATCGGTTTAGGTGTTGGCTCTTTAAGTGCTGGGATGACACACTTAACAAACCATGCTATCTTTAAAGCGCTTCTTTTTTTAAGTGCTGGTGCGGTTATCATGTCAGCAAGACATAACAAAGACCTCTTCAGACTTGGTGGCACTTATAAAAAGCTCACACTTGTCGCCATTTTTATGGCGCTTGGGGCGCTCTCTTTAAGTGGTATTCCCCCTTTTAGTGGTTTTTACTCCAAAGATGCCATCATCACGGCAAGTTTACTTAACCCACAAACACATGGGATAATCTCTACCCTTACTATCATAGCAGGAGTACTCTCTGTGGCTTATATCTTTCGAGTATGGTTGCTCATCTTCGCAGGAAAACCTCGTGACTTAGAGTTAAATGAAGCCATTACTACACCATCGAAGTTTTGGATTGCTCTGCCTTTAGGCATTATGGCATTTGCTACCCTTGCTTTAGGTTTTTACCAAAAAGAGTTACGGGTGTACATTACGGGTGAAGAAGTGGGTGAAGCACATATAGAGTATCTGCTTCCCTCTCTTTTAGGAGCTATATTTTTAGTCGCATTTATCGTTTACAAGTTTTACAAAAGCCGACCAGATTTGCGAGATAACCTCGCTGCACAGCCTTTTATGAAAGCGATTCACCGAGTCCTTTACAATGGCTACTTTATAGAACAGATGATTACTTGGTTTGTGCAAGTTGTCATCATACACTCTGTAGCCAAAACCATTCACTGGGTAGAGGTTCACATCGTTGATGGCGCTATCAACAAAACAGTAGCTATGAGTCACTCCATATTTATGCTCTTTTCAAAAACCACAACTTCAAAGGTCTCTAATCAAGCAGGAGTGATGCTTCTGGGTGTTTTTTCGCTCTTCGTCATTTTATTTATAGGGAGTGTAGTATGAGCTATGTCGCTTTGATTTTTTTACCACTTTTTGGCTCTCTTTTCATCTATCTGCCAACACGCAACCTTGGTGGGACAAAGTATATCACTTTAGCCCTTTTTATCTTTATGTTCTCGCAGATGATAGCACTTTTTACGGCACTTCCTGAACATGGTTACATGATGCTTGGAGAGTATTTACCCGTTACAAAGTTTGATTTTATTTTGACTCTACAAGTCGATAGACTTAGTGTTATTATGCTGCTTTTAAGCTCTGTTTTACTTATCTTAGTAACACTTGCTTCATGGAATGTAGAGAAAAAACCTGCTGCTTATTTTTCTTTGCTTATCTTTTTTAGTGGGGCTATCTTTGGTGTATTTCTCTCGACAAATCTTCTATGGTTTTTCATCTTTTGGGAACTTACACTTATTCCGATGCTTTTTCTTGTGGGGATTTGGGGAGCGGAGGGTCGCATTTATGCGGCTATCAAGTTCTTTTTATATACCCATATCGCCTCTATGCTTATTTTGCTTGCCTTTTTCTTGATGTATAAAGAGAGTGGCACATTTGATATGACACTTATAAAAGAATCAATGCTTAGCACACCTGTGCTTATCTACTTTTTACTTTTCATAGGTTTTGCGGTGAAGATGCCACTCTTTCCTTTTCACACTTGGTTACCAGATGCCCATGTACAAGCCCCTGCCCCAGTCTCAGCACTCCTTGCAGGTGTTTTACTCAAAATGGGGGCTTACGGTATGATACGCCTTGTACTGCTCTTACTCCCTGAAACTTCGCAAAAGTATGCTTGGATTCTCCTCACACTCGGTCTCATTACCCTACTTTTTGCAGGGTTTATGGCTCTGTATGAAACACACATTAAAAAGATGGTCGCTTACAGTTCTATCTCACATATGGGGCTTATTGCCATTGCTATGTCTGCACTCAGCTTTGACTCATTGAGTGCTGCACTCTATGAGATGATAGGGCATGCACTTATCATCTCTCCTCTCTTTCTCATCGCTGGATTTTTTCATCAAAAGCTTCACTCTTGGGAGATGAAAGATATGGGTGGCATTATGCAAAAAGCCCCTTATCTTTCCGCTATTTTTGTTTTAGCAGGGTTAGGTGCCTTAGGACTTCCAGGGACTATGGGCTTTATAGGAGAGATTTCTATCTTGATAAGTGCTATTGAAAGTTTTGGAGCATGGATAGTGGTCATACTCTTTGGTTCACTGCTCGCTTCGGCGTATCTTATCTGGACATTCCGTCGTGTGATTTATGGGCAAATGAGTGCTAAAGTAAGTGCAACTGATTTTAGTATGCACAAAGTAGAGTTTTTTGCCCTTGTCATTTTTGCTTTGCTTATTCTCTTCTTTGGTATCTTTCCATCATCCCTCTTTGAAGTGATAAATCAAGCTTTTAGCCCATACCTCAACGCAGGAGGTGCCTTATGAGTGCCTTTACACTTCTCTTTGGCTTTGCCATACTCTCCTTTGCCATTCGTAACCGTAGCTTCTTAAAACTCCTCTCTCTTAGTGTTTTAGGAGTTTCTGCTTACTTAACACTTCATGGTTATGCTTTGCCTTTGCAAGGCTTTTACCTCAGCGATGGTATCGCTTTTTTTGAGTTGATTTTGTTTATAGTTTTAAGTGCCTTTGTTTTAAATGAAGATGAAAACATAAGCATTACACAAACACTTTTCATTGGCACAGCATCTATCGCCCTTTTAGAGAGTCAGACTCTCCTTAACTTCATTATCTCTTTTGAAGCACTGAGTATCATCTCTTTTGTTCTCGTTGCCAACATCAAGAACACCACACAAGCAAGTGGAGCGGTAAAGATGTTTATCGCAGGGTCTATTGCCACGGCACTTATCGTTTTAGGGACTACTTTTTATCTTTTTGAAGGGGCTTCGCTCAATGCACAGATAGGTTCTACTGGTACCTTTGGTACTATCGGTCTTTGGATTATGTTGAGTGGACTCTTTTACAAACTCACTATCGTCCCTATGCACACTTGGGCAGCTGATAGTTATGCACAGATAAAAGCTTCAAATGCCGCCCTTCTCTCAGGTGTAGCAAAAACAGTTGCCGCTATCGCTATCTTTCAAACATTTTCACCATTTTTACTCCAGCATATTGCGTTTAATCTGCCTATTCTCATCGCTCTTGCTCTCATTACCATGACCCTTGGAAACTTTTTGGCACTTTTTCAAAAGAGAGTAGCGAAGATTTTAGCTTACTCCTCCATCGCGCATGCTGGGTATATGTTGCTTGCTTTTGTTGCAGTGAAGAGTAGCTATGCTTCTACGGGTCTTCTTTACATCGCTATAGCCTATATCTTTATGCAGAGTGCTTTGTTTCTGCTCATAGGCAATATCAGCAAAGATTCGACACAACTTCGCTTAGATGATTTAAAAGGCTTCGGTAAAAAAGATAAGCTAGTTGCCTTTCTCTTCACCGTACAACTCTTCTCTTTAGCAGGAGTCCCACTTCTAGCAGGGTTTCTCTCAAAAGCTGTTTTAGTCTATGCGGTTGTAGATGTTGATTTACCTATAGTCGCACTTGTGACACTCCTCAACTCTGCGCTTTCAGTTGCTTACTATGTTTGGATAGTAAAGCATATCTATTTTGATGAGGGGGATTCTAAGCTACAAAGTTTGCAAGCCCTGCCCCTCTTCGCACAGTTAATACTTTTAGGCGGAACACTCTACTTTGGTGTTTTTGCTTTGGATGTTTTTAAAGTTATAATATAAAGGAATTTTTATGAAAAAGATACAATGTGATGTTTTAGTGATTGGTGGCGGACCTGCTGGTGGTGTAAGTGCTGTGACTGCAAAGATGAATTACCCCCACAAAGAGATACTCGTCGTAAGAGAGCATGAAGTGCAGTTAGTGCCTTGTGCCATTCCTTATGTTTTTGGAGAGACTTTAGGGTGTAGTGAAAAAGATGTTGCCTCATGTGCCATGGCAGAAGAGATGGGGATTGCTACCCTTGTAGGAAAAGTCAAGAATGTTGATACCCAAAAGAAGATTGCCTATCTCAATGAAGATGAAATTCATTTTGACAAGTTAATCTTTGCCACGGGTTCTACTCCTTTTGTGCATGCCTCTTTAGAACATGCTTTAGATTTGGAGGGTGTTTTTACCATATCTAAAAACAAAGATTTTATAGATAAACTCGATGCTTATGCAAAAGACAAAGAAGAGATTGTGGTTGTTGGAAGTGGGTTTATCGGTGTAGAAGTTGCCGTTGAGTTTGCCACAAAGGGAAAAAATGTCACAGTCATAGGCGGAAGTAAGCATATCTTAGAAAATGCTTTTGACGGAGAACTTGGTAATGTGGCAGAAGAGCATATGGAAAAAGTAGGTGTGACATACATCGGTGAAGATAGAGTTGTAGAGGTCATAGATAAAAATGGGGACAATGTCGTCAATGCGGTAAAACTCAAAAGTGGTAAAATCATAGATACCCAAATCGTCATTTTAGCCACAGGCTACAAACCAAACACGACTTTAGCACAAAATGCAGGGGTTAGTTTAGGACATTATCAAGGGATATGGGTTGATGAGTATATGCGTACAGCAAATCATGACATTTTTGCCGTGGGTGATTGTAGTGCGAGAAGAGATTTTATCACAAAAGAACCATCAAAGGTTATGCTTGCTTCTACATCTTCAGCAGAAGGAAGAGTCGCAGGGAGTTCACTCTATGGTATTCACTACTTAAAAGGTTTCTCAGGAACTATCGCCATCTTTTCCACAATGATACAAGAGATTGCATTTTCATCTGCGGGAGTTACTCAAGCACAAGCAAAAAGAGCAGGCATAGATGTTGTTGTTGGAAGCTTTAGTGGTGTCAATCGTCATCCTGCTACCATTCCAGATGCACAAGAGCAGTTTGTAAAACTTGTCGCCATGAGAAATGGTGGGCAAATCATAGGCGGACAGATTATAGGTGGCAAGGAAACGGGTGAAATGATAAACCTCATAGGTATGATTATAGAGTCGCATTTTGATATTTATAAAGTGATGTCAATGCAAGTTGCCACACAACCAAAATTGACAGCAGCACCGACATCTTACCCTGTTGTTATGGCAGCACATATTATTGCACAAAAGATTCATAAAGGAGTTTAGTGATGTTTAAGAATATGAGTCTAAAATTAAAGATAACTATGTTATCCCTTATTTCATTATTGGGGGCAATAATTTTTATCTCTCTTATTGCAGTAAATACAATAAAAAAAGTGGAATTAGAAGAGAACCTTCAAAAATTACAAGCAATCAATCTTGCTAAATATTCAGAATTACAACATACATTAGAAAATTTTCAGGCACTCTTGAGTTCTTTAGCAAGCGACAATGAAACGATTCTTGCATTTGATGATTTTAACAGTAGTTTTTATAAATTGCATAAAGAAATACCTATAAATACTGATGAAATAAAGGAAGTGATGGCATCTGATTATGATGCAAACTATCTCTCTTTGGTTAAGTATAATGTTCCCAATGCTCCAAAAAGGAAACTCACTTCAGAGTATCTTCCTAAAAAAACAGATGCTTTAATAGCACAATATATTTTCATAACACAAAACCCAGCTCCCATAGGCAAAAAAAACAGTTTTACTTTTAATCCAAAATATAAATGCTCTTATATGACAGCACATCAAAAGCATCATAAACAATTCAATACTTTTTTAAAATCTTTTGGATTATATGACATCTTTTTAGTCAATATGCAAGGGGATGTTATCTATACAGATTTTAAAGAGAAAGATTTTGCGACTAATCTCTACAATGGTGCTTATGCACACACAGGATTAGCAAAAGTTTTTAAAAAAGCACTCAATATACAAAAGGGGAAACTTGCTTTTATAGATTTTTCTCCGTATGAGCCTAGCTATAATAAAATGGCATCATTTATTGCGACACCACTCATACAAAATGGCAAGAGAATTGGTGTACTTATTTTTCAATTACCAATAGAAAAAATAAATAATATTATGGAATTTGCTACTTCAGACTCAGAAATAGGACTCGGAAAGAGTGGTGACAACTTTTTAGTTGGTAAAGATTATACAATGCGTACAAACTCCAGATTTTACAAAACAATAAAAAACCCTCTTGTTCAAGAACTTGGCTCTACTATAGGAATCGTAACTGTCAAAAATAAAAGTACACAAGCCGTTTTTAAAGATGGTAAAAAGCATGGTGCATGGATTATAAAAAACAAGCATAAAGAAGAGATGTTAAGTGCTTATCATTCTATAAATGTTTTCAATCAAGCACAATGGGCTTTAATCTCAGAAATTGATAAAAAAGAAGTTTTAGAACCTTTAACAACACTCAAAAAATATATCGCAATCACTTCATTTATAGCTTTAATATTTTTTGGATTTATCTACTTTTACTTTATATCTAGGATTGTTATCAATCCACTCAATAAATTTCAAGATGGATTGTTACACTTTTTTGAATTTCTAAATTTAAAGCGAAAAGATATAACACTTATTAAGATAAATTCAAATGATGAACTAGGACAGATGGCACAATTTGTCAATGAAGGAATTGAAAAAACCAAAAAGAACCTACAAGAAAAAGAGTTGGAATTATGGATAAAAGAAGGAATACGAGGCTTAAATATACAACTTATTGGTACAACATCAGAGAGTGAACTCTGTACAAAATCTCTTCACTTTATCTGCACATACATACATGCTGGGGTAGGTGTTATCTATATGTATGATGAAGAGAAAGAAGACTTATATGAACTCGCTAACTATGCCAATATAAAAAGAGAATTTTTTCATGGTAGATACAAATTAGGAGAGGGAGTTGTCGGACAAGTTGCTTTACAAAAATCTCCTATTATGCTTGCTAGGTCAAAAGATTTGCTCATCGAGTCGGCTACTATATCCACTCCTCCTGCTGCAACTTATACATATCCTTTACTATTTCAAAACAAATTTCTTGGTGTTATTGAAATAGGTGTTGCAAAAGAGTTTTCAGAGAAAGAGATAGAGTTTTTAAATGCAACCAGTACGAGTGTAGCCACCTCTTTATCAGCAAGCATGCAATCTACAAAAGTACAAAATTTGCTTGAAGACTCCCAACAAGCCTATGAAGAGTTACAAGCACAAAGTGAAGAGCTTGAAGAGTCTAATGTGCAGATGGAAGAGCAACAGCAACAACTCACACAACAAACACAAGAACTTAACAGACAAAAAGATATAATGCTACAAGCAAAAGAAGAAGCAGAGAAAGCTTCTGCATACAAAAGCGAATTTTTGGCAAATATGTCGCATGAGCTAAGAACACCACTCAACTCTATCATTTTACTCTCTAAACTACTTAAAGAGAATCAAAATAGCACCTTAGATGCAAATGATACACAAAAAGCTTCTGTTATCAACAAGGCAGGACAAGAGTTGTTGTTACTTATCAACGATATTTTAGACCTCAGTAAAATAGAATCTGGAAATATGCAACTTGAGACTATGGAAATAAGTTCAAATGAAATTACAAGTGACCTTAAAGCACTTTTTGAAGAGCTAGCAAAAGAGAAAAATGTTGCCTTTATCATAGAGGATAACTTCAATGCCACCTTTATGAGCGATAGAACGAAACTCTCGCAAGTCATCAAAAATCTGTTAAGCAATGCTTTTAAATTTACCAAAGAAGGTTCTGTCAAACTCACAGTTTCTAAAGAAAATAACCATCTTAAATTTGCTGTTACAGATAGCGGCATAGGGATTCCAAAAGATAAGCTCAGTTTGATTTTTGAGGCATTTAAGCAGGTTGATGGTTCTATTAGTAGAGAGTTTGGTGGTACAGGGCTTGGGCTTTCTATTTCTAAACAAATTATTGATACGATGGGTGGAAAGATTGCTGTAGAGAGTGATTATGGTAAAGGTACAACCTTTAATGTCACTATTCCTCTTAAAGAAGGAAGCATTGTAAAAGTCATAGAGGAACCTGAAGCAGAAGAAGAAACACTTGAGGGCGATAAAAACTTACTCAAAGGGAAAAACATCTTAATCGTCGATGATGATAGCCGAAATATCTTTTCTTTGAGTGCTGTAGTTGAGAGTATGAACGGTGAAGTCTTTACAGCATTTAATGGTAAAGAGGCACTAGAGGTTTTAGAAGATGAAGAAGCCCCTATCGACTTGATTTTTATGGATATTATGATGCCTATTATGGATGGGCTTACTTCTATGCAAGCCATAAAAGAAAAAGAAGCCTATAAAAATATTCCTATCATTGCGATTACTGCCAAAACTGCACCTGAAGACAAACAAGCCTGCTTAGATGCAGGGGCTGATGAGTACCTTACAAAACCTGTCAATACGAGTAATCTCATCTCTATCATTCGAGCGAGGATTCGTTAAGGTGCTTCGTTTTTTTGAAGAGAATTATATCTGTCATATCATCATAGATAGCTCTTTTGAAGAGAGTGATATAAAAAGCTTAGAGGGACTCTTTAATAAGGAGTATGCAGAATGGCTTGTAGAGTTTAATGCTATTTATGCAGTTGATGCAGCCGTTATACAGCTTCTTTACAATGAAATCTTCATAAAGAAAAAAGAGATTGTTCTCAAAGCCCATAAAGAGAGACTTTCGTACTACTTACATAAACTCGGGTTTGCCACCAATGCATTCATGCAAGAAAAAAAGCATATTGTGGATGCACAAAGTATTGAGATTGTTCTTGTTGGTGGGAGTGCAGACTCTTCTGAGAAGATTTTAGAGATTGTGCAACATACATCTTTAGAAAACTTGAGTCTTGTCATCATCCAACACCAACAATCCGAGGGAGTGAGTAAATTTGATACTGTGTTACAAGCCTATACAAACTACAAAGTATCCTATGCAAAAGATTTTCAAACCATCAAAAAAGGACATATTTACATTGCTCCACAGAATAAACATCTTTTAGTCGAAGATGGGCATTTTGTTTTAAGTGATGCACCAAAATATAACTTTGCAAAGCCCTCTCTATCGCTCAGTTATGCCTCATTTTCTCATTACTATAAAAAATCTTTACTTGTCATTCAGGAGTGTGGTTACCTCAACGATGGGGTTGATAAACTGACAATGCTGAGAGAAAATGGCTCAAACATCATCCTTCAAGAGAAAAGTGAGTGTGAGGCAAATGCTATGGTGCTAAATGCTTTACACGAAGGGGTTTATGACTATGTTTTAAAACTCAAAGGGATACTCTCCTATATAAACTTTTTAGATAAGAAGCACACAGAAAATGAATGCCTGCAATACCTTTTAGAAGAGATACAAAAAATATACGGCTATGATTTTAGATACTATCATCATGAAATGCTAGAAAGACGCTTGCAGGCTTTTATGATAAAAAATCGTATCAGCAGCATCAAAAATGGTATAGGTGCGATTCTTTTTAACACTATAGAATTTAAAAAACTGCTCTTAGAACTCTCCATCAATGTGACAGAGTTTTTTAGAAATCCACATATCTATAAAGAGTTACAAGCAATCCTTACAAGTAGTTATAAACATAGAAAAAATCTCAAACTATGGAGTGCTGGTTGCAGTAGTGGCAAAGAGGCAGTTTCTTTAGCCATAATTCTTGATTCGGTTCAAAAACTCGACAAATCTATCATCTATGCAACTGATTTTAACAAAACCGTTGTAGCTGAAGCAAAAAATGGACTTTACTCTTTAGAAGCACTCCAAAAAGCAGAAGAAAATCTGAAAACAAGTACACTTTCGCTCTCTTTAGAACACTATTTTTCAAAGAATGCACATTTCGTGAGTATTCAACAATTTATAAAAGAAAAGATACTATACTTTGAACACAACTTAGCTACAGATAGCTCTTTTAATGAGTTTGATATTATTGTGTGTAGTAATGTGCTGATATATTTTGAAGAAGCACTACAAAAAAGAGTCATTGACTTGTTTTATGACTCTTTGAAATTTGGTGGTTACTTGATTTTGGGAGAAAGAGAACTCCTCCATAGAGATTTTAATGCGAAGTTTGAAAGATACAAACAGACACAAATATATAAAAAGTTAGCATAAAGGCACATTCAAGTATGGAAAAAAACATTTTATGTATAGACGATATTAAATCAAATCTTTTTATTTTAACAAGTCTGTTTGAGAGTGTAGAAGATAGTTCCTATCAGATATTTATTGCTTCATCAGCTGAAAAGGGTTTGGAAATTTTACTGCACACTAAAATTGATTTAATACTCCTTGATGTCATGATGCCTGAAGTAGATGGTTTTTCTATGGCAAAAATGGTAAAGTCAAATAAAAAACTCAAAAATATTCCTATCATTTTTGTTACAGCAAAAACAGACGATGAAACCATACAAAAATGTTATGAAGTTGGTGGAAGTGATTATGTGAGTAAGCCTTTTAATCACATAGAACTGCTCAAAAGAGTCGATTTTCACCTCACTTTTCAAGACAAAGAGAGACTCCTACTCAAAGAGAAAGAGTATGCTCAAAACATCGTTGATTTACAAGATAATTTTATCCTCATTACAGATGGAGAACAAGTCATCAATGCCAACAAAGCAGTCCTCGACTTTTTTGGAGTCAAAACACTCTTTACTTTTCAAAAAAAGTATCATTGTATTTGTAATGCCTTTGAAAAAGAAGATGGTTACTTTCATCTTGGATTAGTTGATGATACAACATACTGGTTAGAAGAAGTGATAGAACGGTTAAAAAGCGATGATGTTATTGTTGCTTTTAAGAACAAAGAAGAACAAATACGAAGTTTTGCTGTCAAAGCAAAAAGATTTTATGACCTTTATATCCTTACTTTAACAGATATAACCATTATCTCTCAAAAAACAAAAAAGTTTGAGCATGAGGCAAACTTCGACAGACTCACACAGATTTATAATAGAAATATGTTTTATCAGCTTATGGAAGAAAAACTTCACCATGCACACTTAAATCAAACAGATATATCTTTTGCCATTATGGACATAGACCACTTTAAAAATGTCAATGACACTTATGGGCATTTAGTAGGCGATAGTGTCTTAAAACAATTAGCTTCGCTTGTAAGTAAACATATTCGAGGCGATGACATCTTTGCACGCTGGGGTGGTGAAGAGTTTATCATTGCTCTTGATACAGACAAAGAAAATGCACAAAAAATTCTTGAAAATATTCGTGTTTTTATTGCAGAAGAAACTTATGAGGCAGTTGGCAAAATTACTTGTAGTTTTGGTCTCACTGATGTTAGAAAAGGAGATACCATTAAGAGCATCACGAATAGAGCTGATGAAGCACTCTATGAAGCCAAAGAGAGTGGAAGAAACAGAGTATGCATAAAATAAATAGTTCCAAATATACCATTTTATGTGTAGATGATAACCAAAACAATCTTTTTACACTGAGCGCACTTTTAAGTACACTCACAAATATACAAACCATAGAGGCTTTGAGTGCAGATGAGGGGCTAACTGTTTTACTTAAAAACAGTGTAGATTTGATACTCTCAGATATTCAAATGCCAGATATCAATGGCTTTGAGTTTGCTAAAATCCTCAAATCGAATAAAAAAACAAAAGATATTCCCATCATCTTTGTGACCGCTATTTTTAAAAGTGAAGAGTTTATCAAATATGGTTTTGAGATAGGAGCTGTTGATTATATAACAAAACCTATAGATGACAATCAACTACTCAATAAAATACGACTCTACTTAAAACTTTTTAAAGAGAAAGAACAAGTCCGTCAAAGCGAAAAACGACTCTACGATATCGCACAAAGTATAGGGGATGGGGTGTATACAGTTGATATCAATCAAAAATTGACCTTTATCAATCAAGAAGCACTACAACTTTTGGGATTTAAAGAAAATGAATTACTCGGGAAAAAGGTACACGATTATATTCATTATAAAGATAGAAATGAAAAAAAAGTTTCAAGTCATGTATGTAAAGTACACCAATCAATGCTTCTCGGTGAAAGAGTGAGAGACAATCATGAGTCTCTTGTTAAAAAAGATGGCTCTATTTTAGAAGTCTCTTTGGTGGCAACCCCTCTTATCATAGAAGATAAGATAGTAGGAACGGTTGTTACATTTAGAGATAAATCCAATGAGATAAAGATACAAAAGCTTGAAGGTGAAAAGAGTAAAAATCAAGAACAGATTATCCATGCCATGGTTGATATGATAGAGTCTCGTGACTCTTACACCGCAGGACATACAAAAAGAGTTGCATACTACTGTGAACTTATCGCAAAAGAGATGGGATACACACCCCAAAAGATTGCACTCCTTAAAAAATCAGCATGGCTACACGATATAGGTAAAATTTCGACTCCTGATAGTGTCCTGTTAAAACCAGGAAAACTCAATGCTCTTGAGTATGAGTTAATTCAAGACCATTTAACTGCTGGATATAATCTACTCAGTCAAATAGATGCTTATAAAGAGATAGCCAATATCATGAGCCAACATCATGAAAAGTATGATGGTTCAGGCTATCCACAAGGTCTCAAAGCAGAAGAGATTAGACCACTAAGTAGGATAATGATAGTCGCAGACTCTTTTGATGCAATGACAACAAACAGAATCTATAAAGCGAAAAAAAGTGTCACAGATGCTCTGGAAGAGTTACAAGAACTCAGTGCAAAGAGTTACCATCCTGAAGTGGTGGCAGCCGCAATCATAGCTTTAAAAGATATTGTAATTGACAAAAATATTTCACAACTCCCAAAAACAGCCATCGAAGAGCAACGATTTTCATACTTTTACAAAGATAGACTCACAGGCTTATTTATGATTGAGTATCTTGATATTTTTCTCAGAGACCATACAGATGCAAAAAACATCTACAAATACACACTCAACCTCCATCACTTTTCAGCGTATAATAAAGAGTTTAGTTGGAAACAAGGGGATGAGTTTTTGGTAACTTTTGCACTCTTTTTAAAAAAATCATATCCCAAGCAAGTTGTTTTCAGGATTGAAGGGGATGACTTTTTGATAGTAAGTGAAGAAAAGTTAGAAGATGTTGAAACTACTATCGCTGGATTTGAGAAGTTTCAAAATACAGATATAAGTTTTAGTGTCCATGAAGAATAAAAAGCTATTCAATAATATTTAGTTATATATAAAATATATATCAAGCTTAAACAAACTTTTATATGATACCGTATATACTACTGATATGAAAAATATAGTAATTGATACAAATGTATTGTTGTCAGCCATTTATTCAAATAAAGGTGCAAGTTATAAATTGATTTCAATGATTGATAGTGATAAATTTGTCGTTAATATTTCGACAACATTAATTTATGAATATGAAGAGATATTAAAGTTAAAATCAAAACTTGAAATAAAATATATTAATTCAATTTTAAACTATATTTGCAAAATTGGACAAAAGAATAAAATCTTTTATCTTTGGAGACCAAAATTAAAAGATGTAGATGATGACTTTTTACTTGAGCTGGCAGTAAAATCGAGTTCCATTATAGTTACACTCAATGGAAAAGATTTTAAACCTGCAAGCGAATTTAATGTAAAAGTCATGACACCAAAAGAATTTTTACAACATATAGGAGAAATATAATGCAAACAATGAGTTTAAGAATGCCAGATTACTTAAAATCAGCAGTTAACGATGTTTGTCAAGGTGAAAAGATATCATTAAATCAATTTATTGTCAATGCTTTAAGTGAAAAAGTATCTGCTTTACAAACTGTTGATATTATTGAAAAAAAAGCAAAAAAAGCTTCAAAAAAAGATTTTATGTATGCGTTGAGTCAAGTTCCAAGCAATGAACCTCCTCAAAACGATAAACTTTAAAGATAGATAAAAACAAAAAAAAGAGAGAAAATATGAATAAAACAAATATAAGTATAATTATTTTAGCTGCTGGCAAAGGCAGTCGTATGAAATCATCCAAAGCAAAGGTACTCCACTCTATTAGTGGTAAACCTATGCTTTATCATATCATCAAGGCTTCTCAGGAAATTTCTGATGATATTACGGTTGTTATTGCCCATCAAAAAGAAGCTGTACAAGAACAAATGGAAGTTTTCTTTGACGATATAAATTTTGTTGTTCAGGATGCACAAAACTTTCCAGGTACGGGTGGTGCTATGAAAAATGTAGCCCCTAAAAATGAAAAAGTTTTAGTACTCAATGGCGATATGCCACTCATTACCTCTAGCGCACTGCAAGGCTTTTTAGATACACAAGCAGATGTTATTATGAGTATCTTTGACTTAGAAAACCCGAGTGGCTATGGTCGTGTTGTCATAGACAATAATCAAGTCCAGTATATCGTTGAGCAAAAAGATGCGAACGAAACAGAGTTGCAAACAACAACGGTAAATGCAGGTATCTATGCGTTTAGTAAGGCAGTCATAGAAAAGTATATCCCACTTTTGAGTAATGACAATGCACAAGAGGAGTACTACCTCACAGATGTTATCTCTATGGCGAAAAAAGATGGTCTGAGCATTTCACCTCTTTTAGTAGATGAAGAACATTTTAAAGGTGTTAATTCTAAAAAAGATTTGGCTGATTCTGAAGTGATTATGCAAGAGCGAATCAAAACAAAATGGATGGAAGCAGGTGTAAGTATGCAACTCCCTTCGACTATTTATATCGAAGAGAGTGTGACATTTGAAGGTGAATGTACACTAGAAAACGGCTGTCGTCTCACAGGTGAAACACTCATTGTTAACGCACACATCAAATCTTCAAGTGTCATTGAAGATAGCATAGTCAAAAACTCAGATGTAGGCCCTATGGCACACCTTCGCCCTGCTTCGCATATAGAAGATACACATATTGGAAACTATGTTGAGGTAAAAAAATCTTCTCTTAAAGGGGTAAAAGCGGGACATTTAAGCTACCTTGGCGATGCACAGATAGAAGAAGGTACCAACATTGGAGCAGGAACGATTACCTGTAACTACGATGGTATCAAAAAGTATAAAACTATCATTGGTAAGAATGTTTTCATCGGAAGCGATAGCCAACTTGTAGCACCTGTAACCATTGAAGATGATGTTATGATAGCAGCTGGGACAACGGTTACAAGTGGGAAAATAGCAAGTGGAAATCTCGTGATTAACAGAACTAAAATGGCACTTGTAAAAGATTTTTACTATAAATTTTTTGGTACAAAATAATCCAAACCTTAGACCTTACGCTCAAACCTGAATTTACACAAAAGTTTCAAGAGGGTTTCCCTCTTATCACAAAAGATATATTTGTAGATTTTAGCCCTCTCAAAGAAGAGGGAACACTCATCAATCTTTATGATACAAAACGCAACTTTATCACTCGGGGCTATTATGCCATCCAAAACAAAGGGTATGGTTGGGTACTCACAGATAAAAAAGAAGAGAAAATTGACATCACTTTTTTTATAAAAAAAATAAAATCTGCCATAGCCTATAGAGAAGATTTTTATGCAGATGCAACAACAACTGCATTTCGAGTACTCAATGGTGAAGGCGATGGACTGGGAGGACTCACGATTGATTATTTTGATGGCTACTATCTTTTTACATGGTACTCCCTTGGAATTTTTGAGTTTCAAGAGCTTATTTTAGAAGCTTTTAAACAGAGTGTTTCATTTAAGGGTGTATACCAAAAAAAACGTTTTGATAGTAAAGGAAAGTATCTTGATGACAAAGATGATTTTCTCTTTGGCAGTCAAGCCCCTGCCCCTCTTCTCATTTTAGAAAATGGAGTGACTTTTTCCATTTATCTTGATGATGGTGCGATGACTGGTCTGTTTTTAGACCAAAGAGAAGTACGAAAAACCATTCGAGATAAGTATGCACGAAACAAAAAACTCCTCAATACCTTCTCTTATACAGGGGCTTTTTCTGTTTTTGCCGCCCTTGGTGGTGCTACACAGACAACAAGTGTGGACTTAGCCAAACGGAGTCTCGTAAAAACAACAGAACAGTTTACTAATAATCCAATTGATTTAGAGCAACAAAATATCGTTGTTGATGATGTTTTTTTATATTTTAAATATGCTGTGCGAAAAAAGATGCTTTTTGATGTTGTCGTAGCAGACCCTCCAAGTTTTGCTCGCAGTAAAAAACACACCTTTAGTGCAAACAAAGATTATGTCAAACTTCTCAAAGAGATTATTCAAATCACAAAAGTGGGTGGAGTTATCGTTGCTTCGACAAATGCAGCAAGTTTTAGTATGATGCGCTTTCATGATTTTATTGCTACTGCATTTAAAGAGTTAAAGGGAAAATATAAAGTCTTAGAGAGTTACTCTTTGCCAAAAGATTTTAGAGTACATAAAAGATTTCAAGAAGGAAACTACTTAAAAGTAGTTTTTATTCGTAAAATCAAGTAGCTAAAGATAGCTACTTAAAAGTTAAGCAGCCATTACCTTATCGAGTGCGCGTTCGTAAGACTCTAAGTCAAGTTCAAACTCTTCGATAGTATCTTTTGCTGTTGCTATAGACTCTGGTGTAATTTCACCATTTGGCATGACTGTTTCACGAATCACTTTAAGCTTTGCTGCCATCTCTTTTTCCTCTTCATAAGTTCCCTCAGGGTCATCACTGTAACGAATAATGTGTACAATATCAGGGTCAAGATTCCAATGGTGAAAGAGTGTCGCTGTCACATCTGTTGTTTGCGCACCACATGCTGTTTTTTCCGCATGAGCAATGTCTTCTCCATTTACTATAGCTTCTTTTATAAGATTGACTTTCTCATCTTCAATCAAAGTTTTTGCAATCACAACTCTTCCCAAATCAACTAAAAAAGCAGCAGGGCCGAGAAGAGAAAGTTGTCGTGGAGAACGACGAATCAACCAGTTTATCATCAAAGCAAGTTGTGTATCACACGCTTTTCTAAACTGTTCTTTTGTCATCTCATACGGAGAAAGGTCAATAGTAAAATTTGAGTCTACCGCACTATTGAGAACAAAAGTTCGTACAGAATCTTTACCTAAAAGAGAGATGGCTTGTTGCATACTTTTAATGGTGCTTTTCATACCATACATTGGTGAATTGACTATACGTAAAATTGCCGCTGTAAGGAGTGGGTCTTTATCTATCGCTTTTTGCATATCAGCAAAAGTTGAGTCTGGGTTTTGATAAATTTTCTCTATCTCTTGTACCGATTCTGGTAAAGGGGGGATAGCATCTATATTTTCAAGGAGTTTGTTCGTCATGGATATACCTTTTGATTATATTTTTTTATTGTAGTGCAAAATAGACACATAAAATGTTACTTATTTCCTCAAATGAAAAATACTTTCTTAAATGTTTACTTTAGTAACAATTTAGAGACTTTATCTTTAAGTTTATTGTATCATTATAAAAAAGTTATTTTAAAGGATACGATGTGAATACTTTTCTCAATTATACTCTTCTACTCGTTGAAGATGATGATGACAAAAACCAAATCATTACTACATTTTTAGAGTATAAAGTACAAAAGTTTTATAGTACATATAACACAAGTCATGCTCTTGATATGTATATCCAAAATAAACCTGACATTGTTTTAGTAGATAGCGCTTGCAAAAATATTCTCCCTTTTTTAGAGGAGATACGTAAGAGTCATCAACAAACACTTATCATCATGATAGTCAAGGAAACAGCAAAAACTGTCAATTTGGATTTTATAAAAGTCGGTATAGATGCTTTTTGGATAGAACCGCTTTCTTTAAAAAACTTTTTGAGCATTTTACATAAAGTCACACGACCCATGGAACTCGAATGGAAACTCTCCCAAAATAATAAACAAAAATACGATACACTCACTGGTTTACCCAACTATCTTAAAATGGAAGAAGAACTCAATTCTGGAATGTATAAACATATGATACTCCTAGATACTTCTACATTTTCAACTATCAACAAACAGTACGGAAAACAATTTTCTAATGAGATTTTAAAAGCTATTGCCATAGAACTACGCAATCATACAACAGCAAAGATTGCTCTTTTTAAAGCTGAATCTGACCGTTTTGTGTTTTTACATAGGGAAGAAAATGCAGAAAAAATTGAGATTTTCTGTCAGCAAATCATTGGTTTTTTTGATACAAAAATGATAAAAGTACAAAACACTTCACTCAACATAAGTTTTTCAATCGGTATCGCCAAAATCATAGAAAAAGAGTCAAGTATCATCAATGCTGAATATGCTTTAGAGTTTGGAAAAGGACTTGGAAGTAGATACTACTACTTTTTTGATAAGGATGCAAAAAATATTCAAAAAGAAAAAGAGATTATCAAGTGGCTTGATGTCACAAAAGAGATGTTAGAAAACAATCTTATAGAACCATACTACCAAGCTATCGTTGATATTGAGAGTGGAAAAACGGTGAAATATGAGGTCTTAGCAAGAGGCTACTACAATGGAGAACTGTACTCACCGTATCAATTTATAGGCTCTGCTGAGAGGATGGGACTCATTGGCTCTCTCACAAGAATGATTATCAACAAAAGCTTTGCCTACTTTGAAAAAAGTGACATTTGCTTTTCAATTAATCTCACACAACGTGACCTCCTCGACCAATATCTCATCAGTTTTTTGAAACAAAAACTCCAAACATACGACATCAATCCTCACAATGTTACCTTTGAGATTTTAGAAAGTGTAACCTCTGAGGCATATTTACAAATTTTAATTGAACAAATCAAAAGTCTCAAGGCAATGGGCTTTGAGATTGCTATGGATGATTTCGGGATTGAGAACTCTACTTTTAGTCGTATTTTAGACATTGATTTTGATTATATTAAAATTGATGCTGCATTTATCAAGAACCTTGAAAACGATAGCATTAAAGACCGTGTGATTGTCTCTGCGATTGTTGGTATGGCAAAAGCATTAGGGATTCCAACTATCGCAGAATTTGTTAAAAATGAAAAGATATTAGAGATAGTAAAAGATTTAGGCGTTGATTTGGCACAAGGAGAATACTTTGGTCATCCTCAAAAGTTGATTAAATAAAAGAAAATTTTGGTAAAATACAAGAAAAAGATTTTACTTTATGAATATACCGACTAACTTACTACAAAATAAAAAAATACTCCTTGGAGTTACTGGTTCTATTGCGATTTACAAGTCTCTTGAACTTGTACGAGAATTTGTCAAAGCAGGTGCTGAAGTACGCGTCATTATGACACTGAGTGCAAAAAAGTTTATCACACCCCTTACTTTTGAAACTCTTACTTCAAATAAAGTGCTTGATGACACCAATGAATCATGGAGTGATGATTTTAACCATATAAAAATCGGACAATGGGCAGATGTCTTTGTCCTCGCTCCAACAACGGCAAACACTATCGCCAAACTTGCAAATGCAATCGCGGACAATATTTTACTCCAAACTGCCCTCGCCTATGCAGATGTCAAAATCCTTGCACCATCAGCCAATACAAATATGCTAAACCACCCTATTAGCCAAGCAAATCTTAAAATGCTCGCCATTGCAAACTATGAAATTTTACAAACACAGACAAAAGAACTTGCGTGTAAAACCACTGGAGATGGTGCTATGGCTGATGTGATGGACATTTTTTATGCTACTGCTCGAGAACTCTTAAAAAATGATTTTTGGACAGACAGAATGGTTATCGTTACGGGGGGTGGCACTATAGAAAAGATAGATGATGTTCGATATATCTCTAATTTTTCAAGTGGCAAGATGGCTTCAGCACTCGCGACAGCTCTTTATCTTAAAGGTGCCGATGTCAATCTCATCGCCACAAGATTTGACACAAATCTCCCTAAAAATATGCACACTATTGATGTGGAAGATTCTAATGAAATGCACGAGTACTTAGTCGATTCACTTCGCATTGCTAAAAAAGGTAAAATCTCGAAACCTACCCTTGTAAGAGAAGAACATATTCACCTTATCCAAAAGAAACCCTACCTTTTTATGGCAGCTGCGGTCAGTGACTATGTGCCTGTATCTGTACAAATAGGCAAGATGAAAAAAGAGATTTTAGGAGAGACATTTGAACTCTCTATGACAAAAAACAGAGACATTCTAGCTTCTCTCGATAAAAACGGTATAAAAGTTATCGGTTTTAAAGCCGAAATGGATGCCGACAAAGCAAGTGCAAATGCTAAAGCGATGCTTACAAACAAAAACTTAGATGCAGTGTGCTTAAACCTCTTAAAAAACAGTGCAAGTTTTGGAACAGATACCAATGCCATTGAGTTTATAACACCTGCACAAACCCACAGCATTCCTCGCAATGATAAACTCACTCTTTCACTCGATGTATGTCAGTATGCACAAGCGTTAGAGGAGTAAAATATGTCAAATAGTGTAAAACATATCGCAATCATTATGGATGGCAATGGTCGTTGGGCTGAACTCCAAGGAAAAAAACGAGTTAAAGGGCATGAAGAAGGCGCAAAGGTTGTCAAAAAAATCACAACCTACTGCTCAGATATGCCAGAGATAGAGAGACTCACACTCTATGCTTTTTCAACTGAAAACTGGAAAAGACCGCGTTTAGAAGTAGAATTTCTCATGAAACTCCTCGATACCTATCTTAAAAAAGAGTTACCTGTTTACTTAGAAAACAATGTCCGTTTTGAGCCTATTGGCAACTTGAGTGCTTTTTCAAAATCTTTACAAAAAACCATTCAAATGGTGAAAGATAAAACGGCGCATTGTGATGGACTTGTCCAGTCTTTAGCCCTCAACTATGGTGCGCAAGATGAGATTGTACGGGCAGTAAACTCTCTCAAAAATGAAGAAGAGATAACAGCAGAGCAACTCACACAAGCACTCGATGCAAAATGTGAAGTCGATGTTCTCATCCGAACAGGAGGCGACCACAGACTCTCTAACTTTTTACTCTGGCAAGCCGCGTATGCTGAACTCTTTTTCACCGATACTTTATGGCCTGATTTTAGGGTCGAAGATTTGGAAAATATTATTCAAAAATTTACTAAAATTGAACGTAGATTTGGAGGATTAAAGTAGTGGAACTTCTCTTTGCTTTTATATTTGGTACTGTTTTTGGCTCATTTTTAAATGTTGTCATCTTGCGTTTACCAAAAGAAGAGAGCATTGTTTATGGAAGTTCTCATTGCCCTAACTGCCAAATGCCACTCAAGCCATGGCATAACATTCCCCTCTTTTCATGGCTTTTTTTACGAGGAAAATGTGCCTTTTGTGATGCAAAAATCTCTATGCAGTACCCTTTTATCGAATTTTTATCAGGTTTAGTGTTTTTAGTTTTAGCACTCAAATACCCACCTTCCCTACCAATCTTTTTAATAGCATTGAGTTTTTTAATGCTATTAGCCCTTTCTATGATAGATTTAAAGTACAAAATGGTACCAGACTCACTCAATCTTTTAGCTATTCTTTTTGCTATTTTAGGTGCTTGGAGTGTGACAGGATTACTCAGTAACTTACAAAATGCACTTCTTTTTGCTGGTGGGTTTACACTACTGCGTTTTGCCCTCTCCTACACCCTTACATCATCGGTATATAGAGCAGGACTCAAAACAAAAACATCTTGGAACCAACACTTCGATAGAACACCCTTTATAGAAGCTATGGGTGAAGGAGATATTATGGTAGTAGCAACGATGGGGGCATTACTTGGGTTTAAACTCACACTTGTGGCTATCTTTTTCTCTGCGCTTTTAGCACTTCCTATTATGCTTTTAGTACAAAATGGCACACAAGAAGAAAAACGAGTTCCTTTTGTCCCATTTTTGAGTTTAGCAACTTTCATTGTATTTACTTTAGATACTCCTATTTTACACTATATTGAGGCAAATTATTAATCATGCATAGACTCCAAAAATATCTCATTGCAAATCTTTCATCACTTTTCACATCTATTTTCATGCCACTTTTTGCCATAGCCTCTGTCATCTTTTTGATTAAGCTTGCAACTTACACAGCGGTTATTCAACTTACTATTTGGGAAATGTTAAAGCTTTATTTTTTTGTTTTACCTGAGATATTCTTTTACACTTTACCTGTTACCTTTTTTATTGCTGCTACACTCGCCATTTTTAGACTCTCCAATGAAAATGAGATTGTTGTCCTTTTTTCACTCGGTATTAAACCAAATTTTATCGTCAAAACATTCTTTAAACCTGCATTTTTACTCTCACTCATTTTAATGTTTGATTTTTTTATTGTTTTTCCACACTCAAAAATCCTCTCTGCAAACTTTATCTCCTACAAAAAAAGTGAAGCAAAGTTTAACCTCTCTGCTTCTGAATTTGGACATAGTTTTGGGGAGTGGCTCCTCTACCTTGGAAAAGATAATGGGGATGGCACATACTCAAAAGTTTTTCTTTTTAACAAAAAACAAAAAGAAGAAATCCTCATTGCTGCCAAACAAGCACAAGTCTTGAATGATTCGGGGATATTACGGCTTAAACTTACAGATGGGGAAGGATATAGTTACTCAAAAGAGAAGTTTAAACAGATAAATTTTAAAACAATGTTCATCAACGATACTATGAAAACCAACTTAACAAAGTATAGAAAAGCCTATGATTACTGGACATCAAAAGAGCGAGCCGATGTCAAACGCCATATGCTCATAACCAATACTCTTTTAAGTCTTTTTCCTCTTATCAGTCTGTTTTTGATTGCTAGCATAGGAATCGTCCATACACGCCATCAAAAATCTCGTATTTACCTCTATATGTTTTTAAGTGTCACGCTCTTCTATGGACTCACACTTGGAACACAAAAAGTACTTATATACTATACTATTCCCATTATCATGTTTTCATGGCTTCTGGGGACATATCTTTTATATAGAAGTACTATTGTGAAAAGATTTTAATGCGAGTTGCCATGACCACCACCTATGATGGAACAAACTATTTTGGTTCACAAATCCAAAAAGAGACACAAAATACTATCTTTGGTGCTATAAACAAAGTATTATCTGCCCTTAACATTGATGCAAAAGCCGTTGCAAGTGGACGAACAGATAAGGGTGTGCATGCAACAGGACAGGTTTTTCATGTAGATATACCTCATTTTTGGCAAGACTTAAAAAAACTTAAAAAAGCTTGCAATACTATGCTTCCTAAAAGCATACGAATAACAAGAATTAGAGAAGTTGAGACAACTTTTCATGCTCGATATAGTGCAAAAAAACGTAGCTATCGATACATCATCAAAGAAGCTTCTTCATATCCATTTGCAGAGAATTATGTTACTTTTTTATCTGATGTCAACTTTCCAAATATTCAAAAAAATATCAAAATTTTTGAAGGTCAACATGACTTTAAAAACTTTATGAAAACAGGAAGTGAGACGCAGAGCAGTGTAAGAATCATCTATAAAACTTTTGCTTACAGACACAAAGGCTATATCATCTTATACTTTGAAGCGAATGGTTTTTTACGGAGTCAAATCCGAATGATGGTGGGAAGTTTACTCTCACTTTCAGCCAAAGAGATAGATGATAAGCTACATCTTACAAAAAATCACAAGGTAAAGCCCGCACCCGCGAATGGACTCTACCTTGCTAAAATTAAATACTGAGGAGTAAAAATGTTTGAAAATGTAAAAATGCCAGAAGGTCTCAATGCCCAAACACTGGAACACTTAATGGACCCTAAAAACTATGGGAAGCTTGATGATGCAAATGGCGTCGGTGTTGCCCTTGATGAAAGTACAAAGGAGTATGTTATTTTTTATACTCTCTTTGAGGCAGATACAATAAAAAATGCAAAATTTGCAACAAATGGTTGTCAAGATACAGTTGTGATTGGTTCTATGTTTAGTGAAATGATTATCGGGAACAATCTCGACTATGCAGATGGAGCCATCAAAAAAATGCACGAAAAACTAGGCACACTCTCACAGCAACAGCAAATATGTGCAGACATCGTTTTTAGTGCATTTATTGCTTCGCATACAAACTACGAAAATGTGAAAAAGGGTGAAGATGAAGAACTCCATCTTTTTAAAATGAAAGAGAGCTGTGAAGCAACAAATATGGAAAATGGAGAATAAAATGGATAAAACATATCAAAAAAAACATGAACTTTGGCTCAGTATTACTTTTGCATCTTTTGCAATAAACAATGAAGAGATAAAATCTCGTTTGTACGATTTTTCACAAATCGCTTTTCGCCATATGAAATGGCTTGGAAGTGACATCTTATCTTCTGGAAGTAATTACAATTACGATAGAGAAATATCTCTTTATAAACAAAAAAATCTCTTTGACATCATCAACAATCTCAAAACGCAAGTGCAGGATATTCAAACTCATTATCCTCACACCATTTTAGGAGAACGTATAAAAACTGATGATACTTACCTCTTAGAATATCTTTCACAGATTTTAAACAATGAAGCCAATAACGAAGTAATAACGGCTTTTAATATGCAAAGAAAATGGCTCGACAAAAATCTTGAACAAGAACAAATAGATGCTTTAACACTCTTTTTGTTTGAAGAGTCTTATAAAGAGTATGAACTCATTCTCATTTATGCTTATATGCAAGCACGGACTAACAATGCCCTCCACTTCAATGTTTTTCAAGACCTCATAGATGAATCCCATTTTCATCTCAAATCTTTTGGAAATATGATGGCAAATCTTGGGATTTTAGCCCTTCCACGACAACTCCATGAAATGACTTATGTTGTGAAAGATTTAAAACAATTTGTCATTGACGGTATCGCTGAAGAAGAAGCAGCAAAAGTCATGTGCAAAGAACTCAGTGATGCAATAAAAGATGAAGAACTTTCTCGATTTTTTGATTTTGTAAATTATCAAGAGAGTTATCATATAGAACTTATGAAAAAACTTTTATAAAATTATCATCTGATTTTACTCCAAAGAATCCCTATGTATTCATGCATAGCGATTTTGGACTTCAATAAAGCTTCAGGAACAGGTGACTGAAACAGTGAGTCTTGATTGTCCCTATAAAAATTTGTCGGTGCAGGAAGTGGGTGAAGTCCTTGCATTTGAAACAGTTTCATCGCACGGTGCATATGTGTTGCCGATGTCACTAAGATAAATGGTTTATCACCCACAATAGTTTTACAAAAAGCAGCTTCATCTCTTGTATCTTCAGGGCGTCCATTTATAATAATATCTTCCTTTTTTACCCCAAGTGCCAAGGCAAGATTTGCATTCATTTGTGCTGTTGAAACATCTGTTTTTCCTGCATATCCTGTAAAAATAAGTTTAGAATGGGGAATTTTTTTATAAAGTAGTACTCCTTCTAAAACCCGTTTTGTCGCTGCTGCATCTAAATGTGAGGAGAGGGGCTGCAAAGGGTCTGTGTTATGTCCGCTCCCGAGTACATGAATATACTTGATTTTTTGTGAAGCACTATACTTTTGATAACTATTTTCGAGTCCTTTCACTAAAAAATCTGCAAATGATGGGTAAGAAAAAAGGAATAAAAAGAATAAACCTACAGAAAGAAATATCTTTGCCATTTTTACTTTTTCTTTCAATAAAAAAAAGATACCTACGGCAAATAGTGTCATCACAAACCCTAAAGGTTCTACAAAAAAACTAAAAAAATGTTTAATAAAAAGTCCTAAATGCATCTAACTAACCCCGAAACCTTTTAAATACTTTCTCAAAATCAAGACTGATTCCACAACTGCTCTCTTCAAATGTATAACTCTCTTTACTGAAATCACCCTGTTTATCATACTTTTTATCATCGAGTTTATAAAGTTTTGCTCTCAAATCATCAGGATAGATAATGATGTAGTACTTCACTTTTTCTTTTTCATAGATATCAAACTTATAAACTTCATCTCTTTTTGCAGTCGATTTAGAAATGATTTCTACTATAATCTCTGGTGCTTTTGTCAAATAGCTTTCATTTGTTTCACCGCAAGTAAGCACTACATCAGGTCGTAAAATAGTATCATCACTCACTTTATAATCAACTTCGCCAAGAACTTCACACTCCAAACATTTACTAAGTTCTTCTCGTATATTGTAAATTATCTCACTCGCTAAACTCTGATGTTTTCGCATAGGAGCAGGAGACATCGCCACTGCGATACCATCATAAAGTTCCCAATCTCCTTCCCATAGTTTATAGTCATCATATGTATAGTGAATATCTTCTAGTTTTAATACACCCATAATTGTTTCCTTTTACTTTTTTATCTCTCATTATATCGCTATTCTCTGAACTACTCTCTCACTCTCAAAAAAATGGGAAATCTTGGTTTATGATACTTCGTCATCTCTTTATACTTAAAAGTAATCTCACTTCCAAGAGGAGGTGGATTTTTTCTCTCTTTTATAGTAAATCCACTACCAATAAAAAAAAGTGTTCCATCTGTAAGCTGACACTTTAGCGAACCCATGAGCCCTTTGTACTTTCCTTTGCCTTCTTTATAAGCAAGTACTCTGCACTCCGTATCTAAAAAGCTTTTGACTTTAAGGGCTTTGTTAGTTCTCTTAGCAATGTAAGGAGCATAAGGGTCTCGGACAACAACACCCTCCCCTCCTTTTTTTTCTACACTTTTTAGAAAAACTTCTAAAGCTTTTTTATCTTTTACTTTTATTTGTTTTAGTACTATTATAACACTATTTTCATAGGGTCGTACTTTTTTCAGTCTTTGTAAAAGTCCTCCTTTTGCAAAAGGAACTTCATAAATATAATGTTTAATTTCATGCCATTTTTTAGATGGATTTTTATCACGAACGATTGAACTAATATTTTCAAAATCCTTGCGTTTACTCCAAAGTTCTCCATCTATAGGAAATTTTGGATATCCTTTTGTAAACCAAGCAGGTGCATGAATTATCTTCCCACCACGACTTACTAGATGTTTTCCATCCCAATATGCTCGTACACCATCCAGTTTTTCACTCATTACCCAGTTAGTAACATTTTGATCTTTATAAACACCTAACAGAAGCAAATGCGGTTTTGCGCCAAAGAGGAGTAGTGGAAATAAAATGAGTAATAATTTTTGTATCATACTCATAATTATAGTATAATTCCACAAACAGATAAAATATTGATTTTTTAAGCTTAAATTAAGTGATTGTTATCTTTTCTTCAAAAATATTATCTAAATTTATCTTAAAAAGAGATTGTCTCTCACTTTGTACAACTTCAATTTTTTTTAAGTTTTAAACTCTTCTAATGTTTTACTCTCATTCTTCTAAAATCTCAAAATTATGTGCCATTTTCCACTAATTACCAATAAAATAAAAAAAGTTTTTTACTTAAAAAGAATGTCTTGAAGTTGTTCTGTTGGTTCAACCTTGATATTCATAAAAATTTTATATCCTTATAGCTTAGTTAGTAAAGTCCTAAGGTCTATTATTAAAATTATTTTTTATATATCTGTTACCGTTCTTCAAGAAGAACTTACACAGATAGCATAAAGCCATATTTTTAAGTAATAGATAAAGACTTGACAAACACCCATAAGGTGGTTTCATTTATATTTTGCATATTTGTTTTCTTTGTTTTCTTTTTTGCCTATCAAGGTTTCACACCACCAAACAACACAATATAAGAATTTAATTACTTTGGCACATTCTTTTTTTTCTTCTTTCTAAAACTTTTTTTGTTTTTATTAGCCTAAATTTTCATGAGTCCATAATTCTATATATATAATATATATAGGGTAAAGGTGTTTTTGAGAAAATACTTTATACAATTTATGTACTTATATCCTTTTTTATATCTCAAGATTAAAGAAAAAATTAAAATTTAATAAAAATAATTTAAAAATAATTGATAAAATGAGGAAAATATGAAAAAAATGGCATAGTTATAGATGATAAAACTGTAATTACATTAAATGAAATACAACAAAAAACTAAAATAATTTTAAAACACACTATAAACAAACACTCCAAATTTTGACATTTTCCTGTTTGCAACCCAAATGTCCTTAATGTTTTTAAATAGCTGTTTAAGTCCTACTTTTGCACTATCTAAGAGGGTTAAACTTCTCACAAAACTTTGAATTTTTAACTTTGATTTACTTATAACAACTTTTTTCTTCTTAGGTTTAAGTTCTTCAAGTTCTGACTCTAATCTGTAAATCTCTTTTTCATATTTTGAAATCTTAAAGTAATGTTTATTATCTAAAAACTCTTGAATCTTCATTTTCAATGCTTCTATTCTTCTTGTTAATTCTCTGATTTTTCTTGCTTTAAACTTTTTTATCTCAAATAAATTCTTATCAAATTTAAACTTAACTTCATCTTCTAATTCATTCACATTGATGAAATTTTCAAACTGAATATTGTTGTAAGCCCCCAATATTAGGTGTCTATCTATTGTGTAAGTTAATCCTAGACTTGCTTTTTTTATTTCATAATCATTTTTATTTTTGAATTTATATTGTTTTATTTTATTACTTTTTATATAGAATTTATTTTTATTAAAATTTTTATTTGTAAAATATAAAATATGAAAATGTATATTGCTGAAATGGTTTCCCAATTCTTCTTTATTAATAACAGTAAAAGCTAAAATTTTGCTGTTTTTATCTTGTTGCTTCATTTTGTCAATGATTTGATTTTGTATAGCTTTAATGTCCTTATCTGCTATGTTCTTACTATGTAAAACATAAGTTAAAAAGAAATAATTACTATGATTTTCTTGTAGTGTATCAATTTGATTAACAAGTGTTGATTTTTCTTTGTTGAAGTTTAAAGAAGTTCTTTGAGTAGTAGCTTTCAAACTGTATCCTTTGGGGATAACAGTTCTCAGGCTACTATCCAAATGCAATTAATTATTTCAGCTGCCTGAGAAGAGCTGAGATAATTAATCTCTTTGGATGATAATTATAAGCTCAAAAATATTAATTTAGAAAAAAACTAAAAAAAATATTAAAGAATTTTATAATTTGTAAGAATTTAGCATATAAAAACTTAAATTTTTATTAAACTATATGATTTACTATATAGTAATATATATAATTACATACTAAAACCATGAGAATAATTTAATTCACTTGCTTCTGTTTCTTCTATGCTTAATTGTTGTGAAGCTTCAAATTCTTCACTTAAACTCTTATCTTCTATAAAATCTCTTACTTCTTCTAAATCACTGTTTAAAGTGCCTATTTTAGCCTTTAAACCACTGTTTTCTGTTTCTAATATTGTGATTTTTCTATCTAACATTCTTTTTAAAGTTCTAAGTTCTTCAAATTTTTCAATAGTATTTTTGACTTCATTTTTTGAAGAGATAACAGCTTCTCTTGCTAATTCTTTCACTTTTGATATTTTTTCTTCATGTTCTGTTCTTGAAATATATTTTCCAGCTTTCTTATCTTGTTTAAAATCATACACTTCTTTGGCACTTACAAAATTATTATAATTTATATCACTTTGAATTTTCAATTGATTTTTCTTTTTAATATCTTTTGATAATTTCATACTTTCAATTTCAAGACTTTTAATTTCATTTGAATGCATTGCTTTTATATCTAAATGCTTATTTTTAGAGCCTTTTTTGCCCCTTTGAAAACCTAAGCCACTAAAACTACTATGAACCAAATTTTGCAAGGTTTCTCCAAATTTACTCATATCTCTTTTTCTAAATCCACTTGTGAACATTTTATGTTCTCTGAAATTATATTGAGTTGCAGTATAATGATAATGAATTGTTTTTTCCTCTGAATGCCTTGTAATATAGGCTATCTTTATTCCAAATTCTTTTTCTAAATTTTTCATATAATTAATTGCAGCCAAATCCATTTCATTAGCATTTTTAGCATTTATAGCTTCAACTTCCTCTTCATTTAAACTTTTAGTTTCAGTCTCTTCTACTACTCTATCACTTCCAAATGTTATCACTCCTCTAAAAAATTTAACAGCATTCTTTGGAATTTTTTTACCTTTTTCTTTTTTGTAATCCTCTTCCATTTCCTTATCAAGACTATCAATATTATCTTGTAATTTTTCAAGCACTCTTATGTTTTGCTTTTTATTATTTGTGTTTAATTCTATTGAGCCAACTTTTCCATTTTCAAAAGCAAAAACTTTAATATTTTTTGTGTCATCTCTTACATTATCAACTTTCTTTGATGCTCTGACATTATGCCAAAGCAAACTTTTCTCTTCATTTTTATTTCTTTTCTCTATTCTTGTGCTTACAGTCAATTGCATTGTAAATTCCTTTTACTTTACAATTAATTATAAGCAAGGTTTATTTCCTCTTTTAAAAAAGGGAATAAACTTAATTAGAGGTTCTCCGAACCTCATTAAGCAATTGCATTGAGCTAAGAGCAAGAGCAGAGCAGAGCAAAATATTAAAGTGTTTTATAATTAATCTGATTAATCATTTCAACTTTTCTATTCCAGTTTACATTACTTTTAAGATATGACTTAACAGTAATATCTTTTTGTTTATGACCCATTAAAATTTTAATATCTTTTAAACCATAAGTTTCAATTTTCTGAGCAAATGAACTTCTTGTTGAGTGAAATGTTTTGTTGTCATTTTTCAATGTCTTTTTAACATATCTACCAATTTCACTCTGAATTGAAGTAATAGCATTTTTACTATCATTATAAACTAATCTACCACTTTTTCTATTTCCAATTATTTCAATTAATAGTGGTTTTAATAATGGATGAATTGGAATAGTTCTTGTATGTTTTTTTGTTTTAGTATCTTTCAACTTACTTTCAATTAAATTTTCTTTTAAATTTATATTTTCAATTTGTAGCCTAAAAATTTCTCCAATTCTAAATCCTGAATAAATTCCCAAATTCAAACATAATTGAAAATCTTTATCATTAGAATTATCTAACAATTTTTTAATATCATTATCTCTAAATGCTTCTTTATCACTTTCTTCTACTTCCATATATTCTATTTTAAATGGATTTTTTTCAGCTTTATTTAATCTTATTAATTCTTTATAAACACCACTTAGAAATGCTGTTTTATTATTAATAGCACTATTACCCAATTTAACTTCATCTTTTAAAAATTCTTGATATTTATAAGCTTCTTGTGTTGTAATATTATCAATATCTTCATTCTCTTTAAAAAATAAAAAAGTTGATAAAGTATGAGATTTATAATTTTTCAATGTGCCTTTACTCATTTTTTTAAATTCTTTTCTCTTAATAAAAAGCTCAATTGCTTCTTTAAGTGTAGTAGTATCAACTTTCTTCTTTAAATTTAACTCTCTAAAATTTGGAACTTTCAATTTATATAATGTAACTAATGCTTTATCATAAGAGTATTTAATATATGCAGTTGCACTATCCCTATCAAATTCATTAATATTTACTAAAACTTCATTAAATGCTATATTTAAATAGCTTTTAATCAAATCTTTATGCTTATTCTCTATCTTATGTATACCAACCTTAAATTCATTCAAATCACCCAATAAGGCTTTTTGCTCTGGATTTAACACCTTTCTATAATATTCATATTTTACTTTTTTACTTTTTGCCACTGTAAACTCTCCTATGTTTACACTTATGTTTTAAGTTACAATAATATTATTTCATGCTTTTGTACTAAAATTATGAAATTCTTTTAAAAATTCTTTTAAAAAAACTTTTAAACTCCCTATTATAGGGGTTTTCAGCCATTCATTTAATTATAGTATACTTTCAACAATAATTATAGGATTTAATATGCAAGTATTTGGTAAGTATACAACAAATTTCGATATGGACTATTTAGTCGAACATTATCTTTACATAAACGAAAGTGAAGAGCAAAAAATTACAGTCGATGATGTCAATGCAATGCTCAAGAAAAAACGCAAGAGTGTTGCTGGAACTATTTTTCTCTTTAACCCTGAGACATCCCCTCTTGGCTTTAAAATGAGTAAATTTTTACAAGAAGATGGATTTGATAAATATGATGAAATTGTAGAACTCAATGAAGACCCAAAGGCATATATATTAAATGCAGGACTCAAACAGCACTACAAAGGAAAACTTGTAGAAATTCGATACTTATTTACATACAACAGAGAAAACATTGAACCAACACCAATCATGGAAGAGTTTGATGCAGATTTAGATAAGTACACTTCAAACCAATTCACACGCTATGATAAAAAGCTCAATTATATTGATGTTTCAGACATTCGTCTCAGTGGAAAATTTGTCTTTATGGGTATGGGACACAAGTATGATAGGCACCATAAAGCTATTATTGCATATACTCGGTCTGTTTCCACCCAAATCCATAAGCTCGATAAAAATGTCATTTTTATGTATGATAACAATTACGATGTAGATGAATGTATCCAAAGGGCTTATTATTTATCACCGTATGCTAATGGAAAAGCAAGAGAACTACGTGCAAATGGTTTTAAGGAAGTTTTTAAAACTAATCCCCCTGAAAGTAAGAAACTTACTTTTTAGACTCAAAATTTTCATACCCTTGTTTGAGCTTTGCTTTTTTAGAAAGCATTTGCACACTCTGGGTTATGTCATCTTCTGCTATGTGATAATGTTCATGCAATTTTTCTAAAGATTCATCTATCTTTTTACTCAGATTTTCTCCTAAAGAGTCAATCTGTTTTTTCATAATATCTATTTTTTCATCTTTAGAAAGACCTATATCTCTAGCAATCATATGCAGTTCAGCTTGCGATTTAATATAGTCAGACTTCATCATCTCTACATCGAGTACTAACTCTTTTAAATTTGTATAAATGCTATCCATTCCTACTGTTTGTTCTTCTAGCGCATCCATCTTTTTTGAAGAGAGTATCATTTGTTTCATAATAAGTTCGCTTTTAGCACGGATAGTGCTTAATGTAGTCTCGCTTTCTAACAGTGATGTTTTGACAGCTTCTGAATGAGATTTTAAGCCTTGTATTTGATTTTCAAAAGATTTTGTAACTCCTGAGAGTTGCTCTAAAGTGTGTTTGGTAATACTTCTTGCAATATCATCAGAAATATGCTTCATTTGACCAAGGTGTTCTTTTACTTCTTCCATATCATCAGACATATCCGAGCGACTCTCTACAGCCTTTTTTAAAACTGTATTGATTTGATTATAGTGGTCTTGTTCAGCAACTCTTAAAATATCTATATGTTTATGTACGACATTATCAAGTTCAGGAAGCTGCTCTTTTGTAAAATGGGAAAAAGCATCTGAAACTTTTTCATGCCAAGCTTCCATCTCATCAAACTTATGACTAAACTTATCTTGATTGAGCTTGATTACATCCAATGCTTTTATATCATCTTTAAACTTTTGACGTACTTTTTCTTGCACAATCAAATCTTCTTTATGTGAGGCTGCAACTCTATATTCAATTTCCCGCATAAACTCTTTGAGTCCACTTATCTCTTGTACTAAAACTTTCAAAAATTCATCTTGTGTTCTTGCACTTTCAGATTGTTGTGTTTGATGTAAAATGTTAAGGACAAGATAGAGTAAAAGTGCAACTAAAAGTGGGAAGAAGGATTCTCTTAAAAGAAGAACAACATTTGTATGCTCAGGATGGATAATAAAATGTACGACAGAACTAATCGCACCTACGCCCACCATTAAGGGGGCATAATTAATCTTGTTTGGTTGCTTTAAAATAGCAATCTGGCGTAAAAAAAGAAGCGCCATAAATGTAAATGCAATGAGTAAATCATTTCCATACATAATATATCCTTATTTTTTACCACCATTTTAGCATAAAAAAATTATACTGGTTTGATTGTCACATCATATTTCTCTTGAGCAACAGAACGCTCTTCTAAGTGATAATTTTTAATTTCATTAAAGTTAAGATATTTGTAAACATCATCTTCTTTTCCAGCAAGCTTACTCGGAACAATACTCATGTACTCTTCAACTGTTGGAATACGACCAAGTTTTGCACAAACAGCTGCAAGCTCAGCAGAACCAAGATAAACTTGAGTTCCCTTACCAAGACGGTTATCAAAGTTACGTGTTGATGTTGAGAAAACTGTAGAACCAACGCGAGCTGAAGCTTGATTTCCCATACATAAAGAACATCCTGGAACTTCTGTATGTGCTTCAATCGCTTTATACACATCATAGTAACCTTCGTTAATGAGTTGTTGTTCGTCCATTCTTGTTGGTGGAACAATCCAAAATTTCTCAACCGCAACTGCAGATTCGCCACGCATTACTTCACCAGCTGCACGATAGTGACCAATATTTGTCATACATGAACCTAAAAATACTTCGTGAAGTTCAGTTCCAGCAACTTCGCTTAAAAGTTTTACATTATCTGGGTCATTTGGACAAGCTAAGATTGGTTCAGTAATAGTGTTAAGGTCTATGTTAATAACAGCTGCATATTCTGCATCTGCATCTGGTTTCATAAGTGAAGGGTTAGCTAACCACTCTTTCATCTTTTCAACACGACGAGCGAGTGTGCGTTTATCTTCATAACCATCTGCTATCATAGACTCTAAAAGTACAACATTTGATTTTAAGTACTCTTCAATCGGTGCTGTATCTAAAAGAACAGTACAAGCAGCAGCAGAACGTTCAGCTGCAGAGTCAGAAAGCTCAAATGCTTGTTCAGCTTTAAGTTGTGGAAGTCCTTCTATCTCTAAAACACGTCCAGCAAAAATGTTCTTCTTTCCTGCTTTAGGAACAGTTAAAAGACCATCTTGAATCGCTTGGTAAGGAATAGCATTTACAAGGTCACGAAGTGTGATACCTGCTTGCATTTCACCACTAAATCGTACAAGTACAGACTCAGGCATAGTAAGAGGCATAGAACCAGTAACAGCTGCAAATGCAACAACACCAGACCCACCAGGAAAAGAGACACCGAGAGGAAAACGAGTATGGCTATCTGCCCCTGTTCCAACAGTATCTGGAAGAACCATTCTATTTAACCATGAGTGAATAACCCCATCACCCGGACGAAGCGCAACACCTGAACGGTTTGAGATAAAATCAGGAAGTGTATGGTGCATTACAACATCTGATGGTTTTGGGTAAGCTGCTGTATGACAAAATGATTGCATCACTAAATCAGCATTAAATCCAAGTGCCGCAAGCTCTTTAATCTCATCACGAGTCATAGGTCCCGTTGTATCTTGAGAACCAACTGTACTCATCTCAGGCTCTACATACATACCAGGGCGAACACCAGCAAGACCTGAAGCTTTTCCTACCATTTTTTGTGCAAGTGTGAAACCTTTGCCAGTGTCTGCAGGTTGTTGGGCAGTTAAGAAAGTGTCAGATGCCCCTAAACCTAAACAAGCACGAGCTTTAGAAGTCAAACCACGACCAATAATCAATGGAATACGACCACCAGCACGAACTTCATCAGTTATAGTGTTAGGATTGAGTTTAAAAGTTGCAATGCACTTACCATCTTTATGTGCTTCACCCTTGTAAGGGTAAATTGTAACAACATCACCCGTTTCCATTTGAGAAACATCAAGTTCTAAAGGTAAGGCACCAGAATCTTCACTTGTTGCGAAGAAAATAGGAGCGATAGTATTTCCAAGAACAACACCACCAGTGCGTTTGTTTGGAACACCAGGAATATCAACACCCATATGCCATTGCACAGAGTTTACACCCGATTTACGGCTTGAACCAGTACCAACAACATCACCTACATAAGCAAGAGGATGTCCTTTTTTCTTGAGTTCTGCCATTGTTTCTAGTGGATTATCCATTCTATTTACTAAAAATGAGTTTGCATGAAGAGGAATATCTGAACGAGTAAATGCCTCTGATGCTGGCGAGAGGTCATCTGTATTTGTTTCCCCTGGAACTTTGTAAACAGTTACTGTGATTTCCTCAGCAAGTGCATCTTTTCCAGTAAACCACTCTGCATTTGCCCATGAAGTCATCACTTCAGTTGCTGCTGCGTTTCCAGCTTTATGTAATTCTTCTACATCATTAAATGCATCATACACTAAAAGTGTTTTACTGAGTGCTTCTACTGCTTCTTTAACAACTGCTTCATTTGAAGAAGAGAGTGCATCAATCATCGGTTTTACATTGTAACCACCGAGCATCATACCAAGCATCTGTACTGCTTTTTGGGGAGCGATAGCATCCACAGATACTTTCTCAGCAGCTACATCATTTAAAAATGCTGCTTTTACATAGGCTGCATCATCTACACCAGGAGCTACACGATTTGTAAGTAAATCTAACAACTCGTCTGTACAATCTGCCTTAATAAGTTCTATTAATTCTGCTGTTTGTTCAGCGGAGAGAGGTAAAGGGGGAACACCAAGTGTTTCACGCTCTGCAACATGTGCTTTATAATCTTCTAAAAATGCCATAGTTATGTCCTGATTTTAATTTGAAGTATTATATCTAAAGAATTTAAAGTTCTATAATGAAGTGTTACGATACTAAACATCTTTAAAATAGTTTTAGATTTTATGTTTAATATAGTAACGTTTAGGAAGGGTTTTAGAGGATTTCTCGCATTCCTTTTGCATTTGGAGTAGATAATACACCTTCTTGTTCAAGCTGTTCTATGACACGAGCAGAACGGTTATAACCTATTTGTAATTTTCTTTGGAGGTAAGAGATAGAGGTTTTTCTATCTGTTAGTACAACATTTTTTGCCTCTTCATAAAGTTCATCTAACTCTTCATAAGATTCATTTGATGCACTACTTGATTCACTCTCTTCGACTAAAAAGCTTTTATCATAATTTGGCGCTCTTTGTGCCTTTATAAACTCAACAATTTCTTCTATCTCTTCTTCTGTTGCCCAAGGTGCATGTAAACGTACAAGTCCTGTTGAACCAGGAGGTGTAAAGAGCATATCCCCTCGACCAAGCAGTGACTCTGCACCCATTTGGTCTAAAATAATCTTAGAATCTATTTTCTGCCCTACTCTATAAGAGATACGAGAAGGGAGATTGGCCTTAATAAGACCTGTGACAACATCTACCGAGGGACGTTGTGTAGCAACAATAAGGTGGATACCACAGGCACGCGATTTTTGTGCAAGTCTGGCTATAGAATACTCAACATCTTTTCCACTTGTCATCATCAAATCTGCAAGTTCATCTATAATTACAACGATATAAGGAAACTCTTCTCCTGCTTCTTTTTTCATTTTTTCATTATAGTTCTCAATATTTTTTGTTCTCGCATCTGCCATAAGTTCATAACGTCGTTCCATTTCATTTACCATATTATTCAAGGCTGCTATGGCTTGTTTTGGTTTTGTAATCACCGGAGTGAGTAAATGTGGGATGTCATTATAAGTTGAAAACTCTAGCATTTTTGGGTCTATCATCAGTAAACGGAGTTGATCTGGTGAATTTTTATAAAGAAGTGAAAGTATCATAGCATTTATCCCAACACTTTTACCACTTCCTGTAGTTCCCGCGATGAGTAAGTGTGGTAATTTTTTCAAGTCAGTAACAAAAGGCTTCCCTACAATATCTTTCCCCAGTACTATAGTTAATGGAGAGGAAGAGTCTTTAAAAAGTTTATCATCTAAAATTTCACGAAGATATATTGTATCAACAGTATCGTTTGGAATCTCAATTCCTACAACATTTTTTCCAGGGATAGGTGCTTGAATACGAATAGTCTCCGCTGAGAGTGCCATCGCTAAATCATCTTGCAAGCCTAAAATTTTACTTACCTTGACATTTGCAGCAGGTTTAAACTCAAATGTAGAAACGACAGGACCTGCATATGTACGTACCACATCTCCATCTATTTTAAAGTGTGCAAGTTTATCTATAAGGTAGCGAATTTTATCATCAAGTTCACTTTCATCAATATTTTTAATTATCTTTGGTGGTTTTTGCAAAAAATCTACTGAGGGAAGTTTAAAATTTATCGGTTTCTCTACTTGTCCCTTATCTATATCTTCTAAAAGTTTTGCATTCTCTTCTAACTCTTCAACAACTACAATCGTTTTTTGTTCTTTCTCTTCTTTCACTTGTGAAGCAATATCTAAAATATTTTTTTTCTCTTCCTTACGAAGATAACTTGGTGTATCTATCTCTTCTTCTTGTATTTGCACTTCTTCTACAGGTTCAACATCTACTACAATTTCTTCGGTAATTTTTTCAACGACTACTTCAGGAATTTCTTTAACATTCTCTTTTTGCACAATTTTTTCTTCAATCTGAGGAGTAGGCACTTGTTTTTTTACTTCTCTTTTCACTTCTCTTTGTACTGTTTTCTCTTGTTTTTGTGGCTGTTTTTGCTTGAGTTGTTTTTTTGGTAATGTATTGCTTATAAGTTGATATAGTATGTCTGAGAGTTCAGAAACACTTTTATCTAGTATGACTAAAGAACCTAAAAGAGTTATCATAAACCAAAAAATCCATAAACCAAACAAGCCAATATAAGGCGATAAAAAATCTACAAAATCAGCACCAAATTTTCCTCGAAACTCATGGGTCACTAACAATGCCTGAAATAAAAGTGCTGCAAAAAACAACAAGGTTGAAGCGATAATAATCTGAGATTTTCTAAAATCTAATCTTGTGTTCTTGTAAAATAAAAAAAGAGGAACAAGTAAACCAAAAAGATAGACAAAAGAAATATAACCAAAATAATGTTGATTATATGATGCAAATAAAGAGCCATAACTCCCCATTAACTCTGTTGAGCTAAAAAGAGTAGAGACTCCAAGATATATAATAATACTAAATAATACGATAAAAAAAGTTTCTTTCAATACAAAACACCCTTAAAAAAGATAAAAGGAAGTATAGCAAAAATCATGTTATTACAAATAATTTACTAAGCTTAATTTAGAAACTTTGCTCACAGTAGAGAGCATTGCTTGATAATTGAGATTAAGTTGCGTTAATTGCAATGAAGATTCTGCCAAATCTGTATCTATCACTGAAGAACGCAATGATTTTGTACTTACTTCAAGGATTTGTGTCCTCTCTAATGAAGTATTTAAAGTATTTGACTGTGAACCAACTGTTGCATGCATCCTAGATACATGTATTTGCAAATCATCCATTTTTTGTATAGCATTTTCAATTCCCACATTTCTTAATGTTCCACTTTTTGCATCCGGATACACTTTATAATCTGAAACAGCTGTTATCACTTCATCTATTGATTTGAAAAAATCTGTTTTTGGGTCAGTGATTGTAAGTGCATTATTGGCATTAAATGTCATTGTTGATGCACTCTTAAGAAAATTGTCACTATTTGAATCATATAAAGAAATAGTTGCTTTTGTATCACTAGATGATTGGTCAAAAAAAGTGATTTTACCATCATAGCTTAATTCTGTTTTTCCTTGTAGGTCTGAATTTTTGATAGCTTCATCATATTTATCAGCGGTATCTGCTGTTGGGAGATTATTTGTTACTGCCATATTTACAGTGTCCATCAACTGTTGATAAGTCATTGCATCTGCATCGACCGCTTTTCTTCCAGCAGGATCCATATCATATATATGATACTTAGTTGTTCCACCATCTGGAGTAAAATAAGACCCATTTTTAGTAGAATCTGCTGGGTCATTTTTATCTAAGTGTACTTCGTAGCTATAATTATTTCCAGCAATATCTTTTCCAGTCAAATTAAAAACAGTTCCATTGAGTGTTCCCGCAGTCCCCTGTGTTAAATCAGCAACTTCTGAAATTTTTGTTGAGGGAGAAGCAAAGGCATTAGTTGCTGTTAAAATCTGTGGCACATTTGATGAGAGTTTTGCACCATTTTTAGAAAATTCTGCTCTATCATACACAATACCTTCAATTTTATCTGCTGCTCCTAATGCTGGTTGTAATCCCGACTTTATAAATTCATGTACAAATAGATGGTTTGTACTCCCATCAGTATCATCTTTTACTTGAGCATAATCACTTTCACCAATGTTTAAATCATCAATATCATCAACATTTGCTTTACTTGTACTTGTACTATCATCAAAATCAACAGCACCAATCATATGAAAATCAAGCTTACTTGAACCATTCTGTTTATCTTGTACAACTATTTGTCCATTTGCATTTAATGTTACATTGACAACATCTAAATTTCCAGTATTTCCATATGCCTTACCAATTTCGGTCATTAAATCACTTACTTTAAGAGTATCATCAAGTGCTAATTTCGTTTTAAAAGCACTTCCATCACTTTTTGTGCCTCGTATGTAAAAGTAATCTTTATTGACCGTATCTTTATTGTCATCAATATCACCCATAAGGTCTCTAAGAGTATTATCTGTGGTAATTACTCCCCCGTCAATCAAATTATCACTCACTACATTTGCAGTTATTTCTCTTTTTCTTGAACTCTCTTCACCTAGAAACATATCTGCACCACTAAGATTATATTGCTGTGTATTTTGTGAACCAACAAACGCATTCAGTACACCATTGTCTCCATTATATGTTCCATCATCTGCAATAGGCTTTGTATCTATAGCTGACCCAGAAAAAAGAAATCGTCCATTTATAGAAGTATTTGCCAAACTTTGGAGATTTTTCTTAGTACCCTTTAATTCTTTTACAATAGCATCTAATGATGTTTCATCATTTGCCCCATTTGCAGCTTGTACTAAAAGTGTATGCATTCTATTCATACTTGTTTCAAACTCGTTTAATACTTCATCAGTTTGATTAGAAACATTATAGCCATTTTGTGTACTTATTTTTGTTTGACTCAATGTTGTGATTTCGTTATCTAAACGCATCGTCTCTGTAAATGTAGTCACATCATCCTGTGCATATTCTATTTTCTGCCCAGATGCTATCTGTCTATTGACATCAAATAATTTTTGATTTAATTTATTGTTGTTTGTACTATAAAGATTTTCATAGTACATACTTGATGTTATACGCATAATACACCTCCAGAAGTATATTGATTCTATATGATATATCGACAAAATAGTATTTATTTTTAAATTTTATCTTATTTTTACACTGCTTTAAGTAAACAGTTATTATAATCCCATTAAGCATTTACTATGCCAGAGTGATGGAACGGTATACATAGCGGATTCAAAATCCGCCGCCTCACGGCTTAGGGGTTCAAATCCCCTCTCTGGTACCATCGTCTAAAAACCCCTAAAACAAGGGATTTCAAGAGATTTTCACAATAACTGTCAGTAGCTTTTATAGGCTTATATAGTACTTTTTTACTGACAAATCAACTAACACTTTTTAAAACATAAACCTAAACATAATCTAAAAAAACTTAGAAAATTTGACTTAATTAAAAAAGCAGATGCATAAAATACCCTTTAAACTATGATATATCGTAACATCAGATGCTCATTGTATCCCAAAGCATGGAAAAAATGAGCATTGGTTTTTTAAATAAACGGTACAAAAACTAATTAAAGTCCAACAAACAGCACTTTTTGGTTAAGAAGTGATTAACTAAATCTGTATACAATTAAGAAAATCAAAAAAAGGATAAAAATGAAAGCGATCATTTTCTTACTACTTCTCAATCTTGGGCTACTCGCAAACACAGAGCATACTGCAAAAATTGTTGAAACTATGAGCAGTGGAGGATATACATATATGAAGGTAGATGAAGGGAAAAATACTTACTGGATTGCGATGACACTAAGAGATGCTAAAGTTGGGCAAAGGGTCAAGTTTTTAGAACAAGGTTGGATGAAAAACTTTAAATCAAAAACACTTAACAGAACTTTTGACAATATTCTTTTTGCATCAGAACCAGCACCAACACAAAAAAAGAAACTCGAAGATATTAAACCAAATATTATGACTTCAAAGTATGTGCAAAAAGGAACTATAGTTCTTGCAGAACTTTTTAAAAATCCTAAAAAATATGCAAATAAAGAGATTCAAATACGTGGAAAAGTTACTAAAACATCTGTAGGTATTATGAAACGTAACTGGATACATATAGAAGATGGTAGTCGTTTTCAAAATATGGACGATATCGTTTTCACTACTACAGAAGCTGTACCTAAAGTAGGAGATATAGTAATTGCAAAAGGGATGATTTCCGTTGATAAAGATTTTGGATATGGATACTTTTACCCAGTTATTGCAGAGAAATCACACTTTCAAAAACAGTAAAATAAAATTTATCTTAAATAAGACAATATTTGTCTTATTTATGTTTAAGTAAATGTTTTTATAGCTACAATAACACAAATAAAACACAAGGAATGAATATGCCAAAGATTAACAAGTATGTTGACATTGACACAGTAGAAAGAGAAGCGAAAAAGGACTTAATTGACCGTCACTCACCATTTATCACAGTTGAAGGTGATGCTAAAAAAGGTGAAATGCTTGCAGTAAATGTTAAAATGGGTCAAGAATACACTCACCCAGATGATTTTGATCACTATATTGAAAGTATCACACTTTACAATGGTGAAACAAAACTTGCATCAACTTCTTTTGTTCCAGGAACACTAGGAAATGAAAAATCTCATGCAGAAGTTACTTTTAACATCCGTCCAATGGGTAAAAAACTTAACCTAATCGCTCATGGTTATTGTACAAAACACGGTATCTGGGAATCAACTCCAGTCGTTGTGGAAGTAGCAGAATAATTTCTAACATCGTAATTTAGGGCTATTTAGCCCTTTTTACTTCCTCTTAAATTCTTATTTTTTAGTAACCATTCAAATCATTTCCATACAAATATTACTTATTATCTTGCTTCCTAATACATTTATGCTAAAATACTCTTAATTATTTTTTAATGAGGGTATCAACATGATAGAACATCTCTTACATGAACAGTGGGTTGAGCTTATTGTTGTTGTCATCGCAGGTTTGTTGATAGGCTTAGAGGTCAAAGCACACAGTATCAGTAAAAATTTAACAAAAGAGATAGGCAGTGTCAGAACATTCGCTTTTATCGCACTTATTGGCTATGTTTTTGCAAAAATTCATCTCTATGCTTATCTTATTGGCTATATTGCCGTTGTTATTCACCTTGCTCTCTTTTATCTTCAGAAACTAAAAAACTCTAAAAGTGGAATTATTATCTTTCTTCTTTCTACACTTGTTTATAGTTTTGGTATGATTGTTGTGAAGTTTGATATTTGGTTTTTGTTGATTGTTTTTGTAGCTGTAGTCTTTATATCAAATATTAACAAACGCTTAGAGCATTTTTATACGATATTTGATGAACGAGAGATAGAAATATTTGCAAAACTCATCTTACTGAGTGGTGTTGTTCTCCCTTTACTGCCCCATGAACAGATTGCACCTTTTATCCCCGTATCTTACTTTAAAATTTGGTTAGCAGTAGTTGTTGTCTCCCTTTTTTCTTATGTTGGATATATTCTTAAAAAGTACATTTTTAGCGATAAAGGGTATCTTATCACAGGTATTCTTGGAGGTATTTACTCAAGTACTGCCACAACTATTGTTCTCGCTAAAAAAGCATCAGCAGGCAATACACCCCATCTTTTTGCTGCCTCGATTGTCATTGCAACAGCGTTGATGTATCTACGATTACTAGGGATTACCTATGCATTTAACTTTGAAATAGCCAACATTCTTCTCCTCCCTTTTCTCATTTTTACGCTCATTACAGCAGCTATTGCACTTTTCTTTTACAAAAAGTCTGCTAAAGATACGAACAGCACTTCAGCAAATATGCAAGATACAAATCCTTTAGAGTTAAGCACTGCCTTTTTATTTGCTTTTTTATTTATCATTATGGCTGTTTTAACACACTTTGTTTTAAATAGGTTTGGAGATGTAGGACTGAATATACTCTCTTTTATCGTAGGTTTTACAGACATTGACCCTTTTGTCCTCTCCATCCTCTCTTCAAAATTTACAGTCACTCCCTCAAGTGCAGCGACTGCCATCCTAATAGCCACAGGGAGTAACAATATCCTCAAAGCATTTTACTCCTATCTCTTTGCCAAAAACCAAGCGGGAAACTTGAGTGCTATTACTCTCTTACTCTTAGGGATACTTACTATAAGTAGTGGATTTATTTATGAATGAGACAACACTACTAACACTCCTTGCAGGTGCGATATTTCCTTTGATTTGGCTCGTGAGAGTCTCTTTTAAAAACCAAAAAATGGAGTTGACATATAACATCAAAATTGCACAAACACTAGGACATGCGGCAGCGCTTAGAGACCATGAAACAGGCGCCCATAACTTTCGAGTAGCTTATATGGCAAGTATCATTGGGGAAGCTCTAGGAATGAAAAGAAAAGATTTACAAGCACTTATGAAAGGGGCATTTTTACATGATGTCGGTAAAATAGGCATAGCAGATAAAATCCTTTTAAAAAATGGTCCACTCAATGCAGAGGAGTGGGAGAGAATGAAACTTCACCCTTTATTGGGAAAAGATTTACTCAAAGAAATGCCATGGTTTCACGATGCACTTGATGTGATTGTTTACCATCATGAGCGATTTGATGGCAGTGGTTACCCTGATAAACTCAAAGGATATAAGATACCTTTAAATGCTCGTATCTTTGCAATCATAGATGTTTTTGATGCACTACTTTCAAGCCGTCCTTATAAAAAATCTCTCTCTTATGATGAAGCCATTAAGATTATGAGTGAACATAGTGGAACACATTTTGATGCAAAGATATTTGAAAAATTTCTTCTCTATGCACCAGAATTTGCACAAATCACAAATACCCACTCCATAGCACAACTACAAAAAAAACTTGAAATAAGACGAAAAAAGATTTTTGGTTTATAATTTTCTATCACTACAATTTTTTGTTCAATTTTCATTATGAAATTGATGCTATAATCTCTTAAATTTAAAATAAGGCTTTCTTATGATGTTACATCCAGCAACAGTTCACTTTGCAATGGTTTTACCTTTAGTCGCTTCAACTTTTGGAGTTATTTATCTTTTTACAAAAACGGAGGGTATGTCAAAAATCTCTTCTCGTTTAACACTTGTCTCTGCACTTGCTATGATTGGAGTGTGGTACACTGGAAACCAAGCCGGTCCACAAATATTTCAGTATTTAAGTGAGGCTGGAAAACATGAGTTACTCGAGCATAAAGCACTTGGTTTATACTTAGCTATAGCCATAAGTTTCATCGCAATACTAAAAATTGCAGGCTGTAAAACACACAAGTTCATTCTTGAAGCTGTCGCTGTCGTTTTACTTGTTGGTGTGACTGCTACTACATTTTTACAAGGGAAACATGGAGGCGAGATAGTTTATGAGTATGGTATGCCATTTAAAGTACACTCTATAGAAACGAATCTACATAAAGCTGTTAAAAATGCTGATGAAGCAGATGAAGATGGAGACAAAGTTGAAATATATGAAGATGCTATTGACGATATAGATTCGATATCGCAAGAGATAAATAAAGTTTATGGACTTCAAGAGGAAACTGAAGAGGATAGTGAGTAAAATTACTTTTTCTTGCTATTTTTTAGTATAAGAGTTATAATAGTAAAAGATATTTTGAGGGGATAGATATGAATAGAAAATTACTATTAGGCTCACTCTTTTTTGCTTTATCTTTAGAAGCAGATAATGTGTCATTTACATTTTATAATGATTTTTTTGCAGGAAATGACGGACATTTTACAAATGGTGCTTCTTTGAGTTGGCTTGAAACAGCTCAAGAAGATAAAAATAGTTATACTGATATGATGCTATCTTTAGCAAATTCTATTGCCCTCCCTCTTGATGATTCCAAACATCACAACGGGGGTCTCAATCTTACACAAATGATTGTAACTCCTGTAAACACACAGCTTACTACTGTTCAAAAAAATGATTTTCCATATGCAGGCTATCTCTCTTTATCAAGTTTTTTACTTGAATGGGATAAAGAAAGCTTTAACGAATACAGCATAGAAGCTGGAATTATGGGAAAATATTCTGGTGCTGAATGGATTCAAAAGACATTTCATACAATGATAGGAAATGAAAAACCGCAAGGCTGGGATACACAACTCAGCACACGATACACACTTAATCTTTTAGCACAGCATGGTATGAAGTCATGGCAAGGGACTATAGGCGATAATTTACAATCTGATTGGTTCAATCACTATGGTATTACACTGGGTAACTTTAACACTTCAGTTTTTGCAGGTACTACGTTGCGTATTGGGCAAAATTATGTACAGAACTTTAATGCACACTATCCTTACTTAAAAGGTGAAGCAAATCTCCTTGATGCTGATAGCTTAAAAAATGGTTTTGGATGGTCAACAAGTGCTGGAGTGGAAACAAAATTGCTAGCTTACTCTGCCATACTCGATAGAGCGGATAGCAATGGATATGCCGTCCATAAAAATGTTTTCAATGCTTTAGCACATTTTTCTGGTAGCATCTATTACAATCATCATAAATTCAAACTTTTTTATGAAATCCCAACCCCATATATCAAAGAAAACAGCTCGATTAATGTCATTGGTGGTTTTGAATATAGTTATAAGTTTTAAAAAATCTAAACGAGTTTAGATTTTTTAAGTGCAGCTTCTATCTCTTGTTTTGTGACTTCACCATCAAGATTTAAAGAGACATTTCCATCTTTACCCTTGACATCCATCCCTTTTATCTTTGCTTTTGTACTCTCACTCATGCAATCACACTTCCCTGTTGAACAGTTCTCTACCATTTTCACAATATTTTGCTTTTGTACAATACCTTGAAATTTTATACTCACACCATTTTGTGTTTTTTCTACATTTTTTTTCATTTTCTTCTCCATATTTTAAATTAACCCTAAAAGAGCGACTAATAGTACTGGTGGTGTTATCACTAGCCCTACTTTCATATACTCGCCCCAGCCTATTTTCACCCCTTTTTGTGCTAAAACATGCAACCATAAAAGTGTTGCAAGCGACCCAATAGGAGTCATTTTTGGTCCAAGGTTTGAGCCTAAAATATTTGCATAGACTAAGGCTTCATTCCCAACATACCCTACTTTATCTATGGCAATGTCCATAATCATAATCGTCGGCATATTGTTCATAACAGAACTAATAACGGCAGATAAAAATCCTGTCCCAATGATACTTACACTTGTACCATAACTCTGCAGTGCTACAATCCATGAAGCGATAATGTCCGTAAGCCCTGCATTTTTCAAACCATAGACAACAACATATAAACCTATACTAAACCAAACAATCTGCCATGGAGCTGCTTTGATAGTTGCGATAGGTTTTATCGCTTTATAATAATTAGCAATCACTAAAAATACAAAAGCACCCCCAAGAGCAAAAAGTGAGACTGGAAGATGGTATCTATCGCCTACAAAATAGCCTACCATTAACAAAAAGAGAAAAACCCAAGAGAGCTGGAACATTGTTTTATTTTTAATCACAGATGCAGCTTCTGGAAGTTCTGCTACATTAACACGCAATGGAATATCTTTTCTAAAGTAAAACCACAAGATAGCAATAGAAGCCACAATACTCAAAAGATTGGGTAAAAACATATGTTTTGCATACTCAATAAACCCAATATCAAAATACCCTACTGTGACAATATTAGTAAGATTAGAAATCACGAGAGGGTTTGAAGCACTATCACCTATAAAACCTCCTGCCATTAAAAATGCAAAGATAGGTAGCGGCTTCATTTTAAGGTATTTCATTTTTGCTAAAAGGATAGGTGTTAAGATAAGGGCTGCCCCGTCATTGGCAAAAAATGCTGCCACAACAGCTCCTAACAATAAAATGTAGACAAACATCTTGTTGCCACTTCCACCACTGAGCTTTGCCATTTTGATGGCTGCCCACTCAAAAAATCCTATCTCATCTAAAACCATAGAGAGTATAATAATCCCAATAAACGCTAAGGTTGCATCCCAAACTATCGATGTAACAGTGAGAACATCTTCAAAACTCACAACACCTAAAAGTACAGCAACTATAGCACCAATAACTGCAGAAGTACCAATCTGCAAATCTTTTGGTTGCCAAATAATAAACAACAATGTTACTAAAAAAAGACCAAACGCAAGTATCATATATTTTCCTTATTTTGAAATTGTAGCAAACTTTTCTTAATAAATCAATATATCTTGATATAATTATCTTTTTATGCTAAAATTCTACAAATGGAGTCAATATGGATATATTTTTAAAAACAGTTTCAGCCTTAAATGATGAAACACGCGTACTACTTTTGCGTTTTTTGGATGAAAATGGGGAGTCTTGTGTTTGTGACTTGCAAAATGCATTACAAATGATACAATCGCGTTTATCACGCCACTTAAAGATACTCAAAGATGCTGGTTTTCTCCGTGTTGAGCGAAAAGGCACTTGGGCTTATTACTCTGTGAGAACACCTTTAGATAGATTTCGCTTAGAAGCCTTAGAAGAGATACGCCACTTAGAGATAAGTTTACCAGAATTAAAAAAAGAAAATAAAGGATGTAAAATATGAAGCAAAAAAAAGAGGTCTTAATCTTATGCACAGGAAATAGTTGCCGTTCTATCATGGCTGAAGCGCTCATCAATGCAAAACTCAGTGAGTGTGTCCATGCACAAAGTTCTGGAGTCAAGGCAAGTGGGAAAGTAAATCCAAATGCACAAGCTTTACTCGAAGAAAAAGGTTACTGGAGAGAAGAATACCACTCTAAAGTTATAGAGACTGTTTTAGAGAGTGCTTTTGACCTTGTCATTACAGTTTGCGATGCTGCCAAAGAGACTTGCCCTATGTTTCCAAAAGCGGTAAAAACAATGCATATTGGCTTTGAAGACCCAAGTGGAAAAGCACTTGAAGAGTACGAAAAAACACTCACACTTATAGAAGATGCACTCTTACCTATTATCGTCAAAGAGCTTTGTGAACATTAACTTTACTTTGCTATCATTTCGTAAAAATATACTGGATTTATCATGAAAAAAATCACTCTCTTCCTCTCATTTTTACTTACTCTCAATCTTTTTGCAGATACCCAAAGATTAAGTGCAACACCCTATCAAATTGCCAAAATGTACATTGGTCATGGGGAACCTTACTTTTTAGAAGTAGGTGCTGAGAGTTGTCCAAGTTGTAAAGAAATGGGCTATACACTTGCTAATGTTAAAAAAGAAAATCCAAAATTGAATATTTTATATATTAATGTAGGTAATGAGAGAGCGATAGCACAAGCACTTGGTGTGCAAATGATTCCAACACAAATTATCTATGATAAAAGTGGTGCTGAAGTCTATAGACACGTTGGGAAACTTAATGAGATTGTACTTGATGGACTTTTTGAAAAGTACCAGTTCTAGCGTCTCGGTTTAATATAAATCGTAAAATCCCCAAATTTTTCTTGCATACTAAACTCATGCTTTTGACAAAAATTTCTTGACATATTCTCTATCATTTTTGTTGCTTCTGCCTGTGCTTCTTCTTTGGACTCAAAATCTTGAGTCTCTGCAAAACCATTTTTTATAAAACAACTGCATGGGTTTTGGACATTTACTTTATACATTATAAACTCTCCTAAAAATCAAAAATATCATCAAAATCATCATCACTGGCAGGAGCTTCTTCATCCATTGTAAGCATAGAAGCAATAGTTTGAGAATTAACAGCGATAGTATCATTCATAAAATCAACACTTGGCGCGCCTGTATGAAAAGATTGTTGAATCCAACCCATCAAATCATTACTAAAAGCATTACACATTGGACCTAATGTTGAAGAATTTGTTTGAAAGACATCAAGGTGTGAAGATAAACTCGTTGAAAGTTCAGACAGTGCTGTAGAAATCACATAAACTTCTGTGTATGGTGCTAACAACGCACTTATCTGATCTAAATAAGTACACATTTCCATAATGTCATCTGCTTCTAAAGCACCGCCCCCTACAAGGAGCATGAGAGAGTTTAAGTTCTCTGCATACTCTTCTAAATCAAGTAAATCATCAGCATCAAGATAGTCAAAAACTTGTAATGATTGTGAATGTAGTATAACATCTTCTTGTATTTGTTGTGGTACAACAATAGGTGTTATCTCTTTTTCTGGTGCTTTTTCTTCTTCTATCTCATCTTCATATTGCTTTATCTTTAAAAGCTCAAAAGACAATTTTTCTTTTGTAAGTTTATAGCCGTCTTGCACATTGTTTTTCTTTAAAAGTAATTTTACAACTTGTATAGGTAAAGCATCAATGCCCACTAAAGTAAAATACTGTTTCTCATCAGACTCCTCAACATATACTTTATTACTGTTATCAATAGGCATCTGTTTATCAGCAATCGCAACAATGACACGGATAATATCACTTAAATGATTTGATTTTATTCGTGCATTTAAAAGGAAAAATTCCCAAAATTCAGCAACTGAATCTTCGGAATCTAGCAAAAATGTTGTATGCCGACTAAATACTTTGTTTGTATAAAGATTAATCTCTTTGTTATTTATATTTTCTTTCGTTCTTGCTTGTGCAAGTGAAATATAATTTCTTAATCGTGAGTTAAAAATATCAGCATCTACAGGTTTAGAAATATAATCTTCTGCCCCATTATCTAATATCTCTATCTTTTTCTCTGAATCTTCTGCTGCAGAAACAGCAATAATCATTGTCTGTGTATCATGAGAACGGATAATACGACTAGCTTCAATACCATCCATCTTCGGCATATTGATATCCATAAATATAATACTATAAGAAGTTTTTTTTGCAAGGTCTACTGCTTCAACACCATCTTTAGCCATATCTACACTAAACTTTATTTCACTATTTGAGTCCATATAGTCATCTAAAAAAGCATCTAGTACCATTCTGTTTGTTGTATTATCATCTACTATAAGTATATTCATTGGGGTTCCTTTATATCTTTACCAGAAGTTCTTGAATGCATTTGTTATAATCTTTCATGCCCTTAGAACGTTTTTCATCTAAAATAATAGGTGAACCTGATGCAAACTGTTGTGCTAATTTAATATCAATACCAATAGGTGAAAGTAATTTACTTTCACCAAAAGATATTTTTACTTTTTTGACAGACTCTTTATGCTCATTGACATGAGGATTGTACATTACTGGTAAAATATATACATCTGCTAACTCTCGATGAAAATCAATAGCACTTTTATAGAGCGCTCGCATCATCTGTCCTACTGCTATAACCCCTAAATGATGGGGAACAAAAGGGATAAGGACAACATCTGCCACTTCTAAAGAGTTTTTAAGTAAAGCATCAAATGTAGGCGGTGTATCAATCACACAATAGTCAAAAAAATCAGCAATATTTTCATCTTGAAGTCTCTGTTTTAAAACACCACTCAAATTTGCATACTCATACACATCAAAAAAAGAGAGTGCAGGAGCAAGTGTTAAATTTTCATGTACGGTAGGCATAAAAGACTCACTTAAAGTTTTACCTTCAAAAATAGAATGCACACCTAGACTTTCATTTAAGTCACACCCTACCCCTATGGAAGCATGTCCCTGCGTATCAAAATCCAAAAGTAAAACAGATCCATGTTTTGCTAAACCACTTGCTATATTTACGGCCGTAGTAGTTTTTGCAGAACCACCCTTTCGATTACTAACTACAATGGTTTTCACTAGTATCAAAGCCCTCTAAAACAGTTTGAAAAAGTTTTTTATTTTCGCCAAATGTATATGTACAAACATAATTTTTTTTATATGCCATAATAAGCTGTATCACAGCAAGATGAATATCATCACACTCTACAAAATTTAATTTAATTTCTTCTGGTGCTTTTGCTTGTAAAAAGTCTCTAAAGCTTACTACTTCATCCTCATAAATCACAGCACTAAATGTTGCTTCACTATTTTCATATGTAATTGCCATTGTTATTTCCTTAACGTGGTATCTCAACTTTTTTAATCATATTAATAAGAGCGCCATTGAGTTCTAAGACACCCTCAAGTTCTAAAAATGGATTATCACTCTCATCATCACTACTTTTTTTAATACTACTTGCATCTGCATGCACAATATCTTCTATAGAATCTACTTTGATAGCAAATATCTTCTCCCCATTCTCATAAATAATGAGTTTTTGTAAAGAATTTGCTACTGTATTTAACTCTTGAACAAAAATATCAAGAGCACCCATAGTTTTTATATAAATATTGTTTATATCTACATCGAGCATAGTTTTTGCAAGTTTTTCATCTACTTTGTTCATATCAAGAATATCTTGACCTTTATGATGCAGTTGTTTATGATTTTCTACTAAATTATTGAAAATAACTGAAATACTATCATCATAAGAAGTAAAAGAGTCTATCCATTTTCCAAGTTCACACATATGAGGATTTGTTGTTTTCGTAAATTCACTTTTTGTATTTACTGCCACCTGAAGAGACTCTACCCATGCACCATGCGCCCCTTTGAGTTTGGTAAACAAAACTGCTAATTCTTCATTATAACTTGGCATTCCGATAAGTTTTCTAAAGCTCAATACTTTTATAACTTTCTCTTCATGGCTCATCATTCCATCTATAAAACTATTTGCATTTGGAATGTTTGTTAAAGAAACTGCTTGAATAATTCTCTGGATATTTTCTATGTTTATTGCATATTTATTCGTTCCAATGCTAAACACAATTAAATCAATCATTTTCTCTTCTCCTTCTTGTCTTGTGTCTTATGCAACAATGACATCTTCTTTTAATTTTTGTGAAATACTCAATAATCCTAAAGGATCCATCGCCATTATAATTTGCCCATTTCCAAGAAGTGCTGTTCCACTAAAAAGAGGATGCCCTTCCATAATGCCAACTAATGGTTTTTGCACAACATCAAGCTGTCCCATAAATTCATTGACTGCAACAGCTAATAAATTATCTTTAATATTGAGTACAACGATAGAAAGTGGTTCCCCTGCATGCACTTCTTCGTTATACATTGACTTAATGAAAAGAAGCGGAATAACTTCCCCACGGATGTAAACAAATGGCTCATTATGAAGATACTCTATTTCTGATTTTTCAAGTTTCACAGTTTCTGAGACACTATCCATTGGAATACCATAATGAATATCGTTCATCTGAATATGAAGCAAGGATGTCACAGCTAATGACATAGGAATAGCGAGAGTGATAACTGTCCCTTTATTCGCCTCTGTACTAATGCTAATAGAACCACCAAAACTCTCGATTGATTTTTTAACAACATCCATACCAACACCACGACCACTAAACTCTGTAATCTCTTCTGCTGTGGAGAGTCCTGGAAGCAGTACTAACTCGGCACGTTCATTTTCACTTAAAGCATCAATTTGTTCTGGTGTCATTAAACCTTTTTCAAGTACTTTATTGGCTACACGGTCTGTGTTAATTCCTGCGCCATCGTCTATAATTTCTATGATAATTCTATCAGATTGTCCATATGCTTTAAGAGTAACCGTTCCATTAGAACTTTTTCCTTTTTGTTCACGTACTTCAGGAGTCTCGATTCCATGGTCAAGTGAATTTCTCATGATGTGAATCATAGGATCTGCCAACATCTCAATCATATTTTTATCAAGTTTTGTATCTCCACCTGACATATTGAGTGTCACTTTTTTTCCAAGTTTTTTTGCAATGTCACGTACAAGTTTTGGGTATCTATCAAAAACATACGAAATAGGAAGCATTCGCATACCCATGATTAAATCTTGTAGTTGTTCTGAGAGACGATTGATAAAAATATATTTTTCCATAATCTCACGTTTAATGACATCATGTGTCATTGTTACAACATTATCTGCTAAATATGGCAAGGAGTTTTTAGCAACTAAGAGTTCCCCTACTACATTCATAAGAGAATCTATAGACTCTTGATCTATCTTAACGGTCTTTCCAACGACTGTTTTTTTCGTTTCCTCTTTTTTAACAACTGGTTTTTTTGCCACTTTTGGAATAGTTGTTTTTGGCTCTTCAGCCTTTGGAGCTGTTTCATTTGGAGTTTCTACTTTCGCTACTACTTCTTTGACTATTTCTACTTTTGGTGCTTCTTTTTTCACTTCTATTGTTGGTTCCACTTGCACTGCTATACCAAGATATGATTCTAAAAAGGATTTAATTCTTTCTTTTGTCTCTAGTCCACTTGGAATATCATCTATAAAGTGTGCAACTTTTGCAAGTATTGTACTTACTCTTTTGACATCATCCTCTGTTTCAATATAAGGCAGTGCTTTATACTGTTGTTCTAAAATTATTTTTGCTGTTGCTTTATGCGCTTCTGTCACTTCTTTATTTGATGTTTGTACCACTTCTTCTGTCGTTTCAGTTGGCTCACTTTTCTCTTCAGCTACTTCTACAGGGGGTGAAGTCTGTAGCTCTTCTTGAGGTTTTACTTCTGCTACTATAGTTCCATCAGGGACATATGCTGCACCCTTATAAAGATTTTGAAAAAAGGAGTTGAGTTTTGTAGTGTCACTCTCTTGAATAAAGCCTACAATATTTAAAAACCTTTGTAATTGTGCATACTGAATTGTCTCTGTTCCCACAAGTTCCATAGAATTTTTTACTTCATCTGCAATTGTAGTGAGGTCAAAATCATCAGCAATACTTGTTAATTCTTTGAGTGAATCTATCTGATGTCCTGCATCCCCATTACTTACACTTAACAATTTTTGAACATCAAGTGGTAAAAGTTGTAACTCGTCTATAAAGTTAAATAAAGAGTCTTCTATCTCTTCATAAGTAGCATAAACATATGCCACCAAACGAGACTTGAGTAAAAGTCCATCCTCATCTTCTGTACCACTAAGTACTGATTTTGCATTTTCATCACTCATGCATGAAAACACTCCAAGCACTTTATCACCTAAAAGAGAAAGTGTATACACTGGATCATTTCCATAGACCATACAAGAATCATCTACATCAAAAACAATAGCATACAAATTGGCATTTTCACAGAACTCAGCATTTATCTCAGGATTTGTAAAAGGAATCTTCACATGATTTACATTTTTCAGAGTAGAAAGAAAAATATTTACAATACTTTTTTCATCTTCTACTTTTAGATAAGGCACACTCCATGCCTCTTCTTCTTGTTCCTCTTTACCCATCTCTTTTTGTAGTGAACTTACTATGTTTTCAACAGTATCTTCATCTGCATCTACGATATCCCCACTCTCTTCTGCTGCTTCAATAAGGTTCATTACTTCATCAAAAGCATCATACAAAGCATCTTTCATACTTGATACAAACTCTAGTTTACCTCCGCGAAGCATATCGAGTAAATCTTCAGCATGGTGTGTAATATTTTTTACAGATTCAAAACCAACAATTCCACTCCCACCTTTGAGAGTATGTGCAGCACGAAATACGGAGTTTAAAAGTTCCGGATCATCACCACCAATCTCTTCAATATTTTGGTCTATAAATGCCAAGTTTTCTCTTGCTTCACTTAAAAACTGTTCTAATAATGCATCCATGCTCTTCTCCTTATACCTTGACTAACATATCGAGATATGTTTGTAGTTGGTCTGGCTTAATTGGTTTCGTTTCAAATAAATTTGCACCTACTTTATATGCATTTATTTTATCTTCCTCTTTTGCCTGTGTTGTTACCATAATCACTGGAACAAATTTATTGGCAGCTTGTTTCCTTAAATCTTGAATAAAAGAGTAACCATCCATGATAGGCATATTTACATCAACTAAGTACAAGTCAACACTATTGTCTAAGCTTTTTTCTAATGCTTCCATACCATTTTCTGCTTCAACAATTTCCATGCCCATTGACTTGAGTATAGTACCGTGATAATTTCGCACGGTTTTGGAATCGTCTACTATCATTACTGTTGCCATGTCACTCTCCTAAAAAAATTCTATCTCATCATTTTCAGCTACATCACCACTTGATTTACCTGAAAATCTCTCTTTTTTCTCTTTCGCTTGTGCTAATGCACTGTTGAGTTTCTCTTGAAGCTTGAGCAAACTACCATTCGCTAAATCTTCATCACTTTTATAAGCATGTGAAAAAATAGCAATACTTTTACGCATACTCTCAATCGCTTCAAGACTTGCATCTAACTGTTGTGTAATAATATCTTGATATTGAAATGCGGTTGCTATTTCATCATCTATTTCTAAATTGTTTTTTTGCATAAAACTATTCATACTCATTAAAGAATCATTAGAGAGTATTTTAACACTGTTCTGAACTTCTTTAATATGTTCCAATAAGTCATCAACTGATTTTAAAATAAGCATGTATCAACCTTTCTATGCTGGAAGTCTTAAAACTCTAGTAATTGCTTGCTTAAGCTGTGCAGGGTTAAATGGTTTGACTATCCATCCTGTCAAACCAAGAGCTTTTCCTTGCTGTTTTAACTCTGTCTTTGTTTCTGTTGTTAACATCAATGTTGGTGTTCTACTTGTCGCAGCAACTCCACGTAACTCTTTTAAAAACTCTAAACCATTCATCACAGGCATATTTAAATCGGTAATGATTAAATCAGGTGTCATTCCTGCTTTTATTTCTGCTAAAGCTACTGTTGCTTCTGTATATTGTTTTACTTCTATTGGCATGGCATTTGTTACCATTCTCGTTGAAGCTAAGGCTGTCTCACTATCATCTACAAATATTACTAACGGCATATTTTTTCTCCTAAAATTATTTTTGGTATATTAAAGTTGTATCAACTTTTTTTGCTTGAAAAACCGAAACAATTCGGCTCATATATTCAGCATGACCTAAAAGTACATAACCCCCAGGATTAAGCATGTCATAAAATGTCATTGCCACCTCTTTTCTTGATGCATCATCAAAATAAATCAGCATATTTCTTGAAAAAATAACATCAAATTTTCCAAGTTTTCTCATCTGCATTTTATCAAAAACATTACATACTTGAAAATCAACACTTCCTTGTAAATCTTCACTCAGTTCATAGCCTAAGCCTTTCTTTCTAAACCACTGATTAAGTGTTTGCTTAGGGATAGCATGTACTGAACGTTCTGTATAACGCGATGCTTTTGCTTTTTCAATCACAGTTGAATCTATATCAATCCCCACGACTTCAATATCTCTCTCTTCTACAACCTTTCCCTCTGCTAAGATATGTAAAATCATAGAGTATGGTTCTTCTCCCGTTGAACATGGAGAAGAAAGGATACGAAGCGGTTTTCCAGCAGGTAATTTTGCATGAAGCTCTGGTAAAATAGAGTTTGCCAAAACTTCAAACTGCTCCTTTTCTCTAAAAAAGTATGTCTCATTAACAGTCATCGCATTCATAAGTTCTTGAAATTCACTTCCATCTTTATCATCAAAACGCAATTTGAAAAAGTATTTTCTGAAACTATCAACACTTAATTCATCCACACGCTTATCTATAAACTTCGCTAACTTTTCATAATGCTTCGATTCTTCAAGTGAGATACCACTTTTTCTATAAATAAACTCTCCAATTTTTGCAAAATTTTCTGCTGATAAAAGATGTGACATACTGTTTATCCTTTTATCATTTTAATGGCACCATCAACTGCAAACTCCGCATAAAAGTCTCCAGTAAATCGTTCTTTTAGTGATTCTAGTAAAGGAATATCTTCAACCTCTCCTATCTCACCCATATAATCAACCGCTGTCATTGCAACATTAATATCTTCTTCTGTTTCTAGGAGTTCAATCAGCATATCTCTTGACTCTGAAAAGTCTACATCCCCTAAAACATTGATAGCGAAAATGCGTAAGTCCCTATCATCACCAATGAGAAATTTCACGATATAGTACTTTATTGAATCCCCAAAATTACGTAAAATCGAGATACCTAAATTTCTTGTATATGCATTATTGAGTTTCAAAAGATCCATAATTTCTTCTATAGGAGCATCATCCACATCCATATTTGAAATTTCTGAAGCCATTTTTGTACAAATCTCTTTATCTGCATCTTCATCATCCATATAGGATATAAGAAAACTACCGCCACCAAGTCTTGCAATTTGTTCTACTGCGTAGTCCTGTTTTTCTCGCTCATGATGTGCATTAAAAAAATCAATAGCATCATCAAGATGAGAAAATTCTGGTAATTCTTCAACAACCTGTTTGACATGTTTTTTTACAAGGGCCATCTATATTTCCTTTATTTTAGAGTCGCGATTTTTTTGAGAATGTTTTTAAAATCAAGTTGTTCCATAATTCCACCACGTTCATATGCTTCTCGTGGCATACCGTACACAGTAGCACTCTCTTCACTTTCCCCAAGTGTATACCCACCTGCATTTTTTATCTTCACTATAGCATCTGCACCATCATCACCAATTCCTGTCAAAATAACACCTACTAAATCTTTTGCATCAAATACTTTCAAAGCACTATGCATCATATCATTGACACTCGGTTGAAAAAAACTTTCACCCTTATTTTTATCTTCTCGTACGACAATTTTTCCAGATACTTTTTTAGCAAAATTCATATGCACTCCACCACGAGCAAGATAAATATTTCCTGGTAAAATTTCTAAATTTTGTTCACTTTCATGAACAGGCAAGACACTAGCATTAGCAAGTCTTTGAGCAAAAGCTTTAGTAAATTGCTCTGGCATATGCTGCACAATACATACTGCATATTTGTAATTAGCAGGTAAAGAAGAACAAATCTGTTCAATCAATCCTGGTCCACCAGTTGAAGAACCAATAAGTACAACTTTCGTCAAATCTAATGAACTTTGTGGGGTAGCTTGGTTTTCTTCTTGTCTATGAGTACGTTTTCTCTCTCTTGACGGCGCTCTTTTCATACGAGCTTTGAGTCTTCGTGGCGATATACGACTAAGTGTTTTTACTTTAGAGATAATATCGTCACGATTTTCCTGTTTTCCAACATTCATCGTCCCTGGTTTGGCAATATAATCTACTGCACCAAAGTCCAATGCATCCATAGTAATAGTAGCATCTTCTGTTGTTAAAGAACTAATCATTAAAATTGCAGTTGGTTTTTGTGCCATGATTTGCTTCACAGCTTCAATACCATCCATAATCGGCATATTAATATCCATAGTAATAACATCATACTGCTTTTGCAATGCTTTTTCTACGGCTTCTTGCCCATTTTTTGCGACATCTATGTCATACCCTAAAGTTGCTATCATCTCTGTTAATTGTTTACGAACTAATGCAGAGTCATCGACTATAAGAACTTCTTTTGCCATTATACTTCCTCTTTATTTACTAATTTATTTATATCCATTGTAAGCACTAATCTTTTACCATTATCAAGATATAATACATTTGTAAATATTTCACTCTCTTCTTCACGTATATCTTTTTCTTCTACTTCTAAGATATCACTCACACTATCTACTATAAAACCTATTCTATTATCATTGATATTGCAAACAATGATTTTTGAATCTTCATGAATCTTTGTTTGTAAATGGAGTTTATCAAACAAAGAAATAAGTGTCACTATTTGTCCTCGTATATTGATAATCCCACCTATGGAAGAATCTGTAAAAGCCACATCTGTTGCACTTACACTATCTATGATTTCATCCACATTTTCAACTTCAAAAGCATACTCTTTATCAAGAAGTTTAAAAACTATTACTTCCATCAAACTCCTTTGACTCACTTCTTCTTCAATCATATGCTTTTGGTCTATAAAAGAATCATTTTTTGTAAAAATATCGTTTAAAACATTATGGTCAAAAAAGGATATAATAGATTCTTTCGTATGAATAACACCAGAAATTTTATTATCTTCAAAGGTATCTTGCATATATTCTATCGCACTTGTATAGTAGTTTTCAATGTCAACAACATCATCTACTAAAAGTCCAACACGTTTTCCATCATACGAAGCAATCAAAATTCTATTTTTTTCATCTCTTACATCTGCAAAACTATAATATCTTCTTAAATCTATCACAACAAGTAGTTCATCTCGAATAGTTACAAGTCCTACAACCTCAGTCTCACTACCATTTATCTCAGTTATTTGTGTATCTGCTAAAATTATCTCTTGTAAATACTCTATGTTTAATGCAAAAGTTTCTTTTTCTAAAGTAAAAATTAAAAATCGAATATTATCTTCTTCTTCCTTATCAGCTACTGCTGGTTTTCCATTCTTGACTTCTTTGCCTGTAATTTCTACTTTATTTATTTTTGCAAATAATCTTTCCAAAGACATCACTTGTATCAGCATTCCATTATATTTATACACACCAAGAACAGGATTATTGTCTTGATTGATATACTCTATATTTTCTTGGTCGATGACAACTGTGTCATAGACCTCACTCACTAAGAGTGCATTCGTTGCATATTCATTATTTAAACTTAAAATTCTTGTTTTACTTGCATCATATTCCACTTCAGCTAGATTTAAAAGTGTATTAAAATCAACTAAAGAAACAATCGTTCCTGAGACTGCACATAAACCCCGTACAGACTTTGGTCGCAAGGGCAACGGCATTAACAATGGTACTCGAGATATTTGGTTAATATCTTCGGTAGAGATACCATAGCTCTCAGTGGCATTTTTTATGATTAGTATTTCATGAATTTGCATCTGTTCTTCTTTGCCTTTTACCCTTGTTGCAATTCGTCTGCCATCACAGCAAGCTCTTCAACACCTTCACCAATACGAGAAACAGTATCAATAATAAGCTCACTCGCTTTACGAGATTCCATTGCATTTCTAGCACTAAGTTCCACTGCTTTTTGCACTTCACTTATCCCTATAGTTACTTGATTTATACCCTCTAAGTTTTGATCATTTACTGCTTTAAGTCCAGCATATCTATCCAATAAATCTACAAGCATATCCGTAATTTTTGAAATTTCTCCTACTAAAACATCAAGTCTATCTTGTTCTTGATTTTGTGTTTCTATGAGGTTGTTCCAATCATTTTCTACAGTATTTATCTCTGAATTCATAGATTCAACAATATCGTTAATCTTTTCTGTATTCGTTCCTGAATCTTTTGCAAGATTACGAATGTCAGAACTTACCACTGCAAAACCTTTTCCAAAGTCTCCTGCACGAGCAGCTTCGATAGAACCACTAATAGCTAACATATTTAACTGTACAATAGAGTTTGAGATATTGCCTACAGTTTTATCAACATTTTTTGTCTCTTTAACGATAACACCTAACTCTTTTCCTGCTTCATTTCCTTGAGCAATAGACTCGCCTGAAGATTCTTTTACTTCAAGGACTGTTGCTTTTACCGTATTAAATGAGATTTTAAGTAAATCAAAATTTCTTCTTGCAATGTTAATCAATCCATCAATATCTTCAGCTGCCGATAGACTTTCAGCCACTAAATCTTTGTTATTAAGTACACTTTGATTTGTTGTATGTGAAGAAGACTCTATTTGATTGAGTGCAGTTGTTACATCTTCAAGTGCGCTCTGAATATCTTCCATACTTCCACCTATGGTATCAGCAGAGAGTGCGATATCTTCGGCTGATTTCATAGAATCTGTAGAGTATTTTAACTCTTCAGCGAGGTTTGAAAGCTCTTTAATGTCATCTTCAGTTTGAGAAAGTGCATCTGATTGAATTTCTATGCCGTTGAGTGTTTTCTCAACAGAAAGTGCAATCTGACTTGAAGCATCTGAAATCTCTTGTGACCCTTTATTTATTTTACCAATCAAATTGTCAAGTGTATTTGTATAGGTATTGACACTTCTTGCAGCTTCTACAGAATAAACAGCGATTTTAGTCAATTCTTCCATCTTCAGGCTCAAAGCATTTCCTTTGCTTCCTGTTCCAGAAATGATAACAGATGTAGAACCAATACTTTTAATAATACTATCAATACTACTTTGAATCTTATTGACAAGTTCAGAGATAAACTCTGCATTTTTTTCACTCTCTCCAGCTAAGGCACGTGTTTCATCTGCTACGACAGCAAAACCTTTTCCATGTTCCTTCGCTCGACTTGCTTCAATAGCAGCATTTAAAGCAAGTAGATTTGTTTGGTCTGCAATCTTTGCAATAAACCCAACAGCATCCCCAATATTTTGAGAAGAAACTTTAAGCTCCTCACTTTTCTTTGCACTCTCATTTGCAACAACTATTGCTTTGTCCATTCTTCCTACAGAATCATTGACAATTTGTACAGCACTCATGATGTTATCACCAGTTGCTAGTGTAGATGAGATTACCGTGTCTATCGTAGAATTCATACGATTAATATTATTTGTAATACCTTTTACATTGGCTAAAGCTTGGTCACTTGCACCACTGTTTTCTTCTGCTGCAGTTGCAATCTGTTCCATTGAAGATTTTAATTGTTCAATCGCACTTACACTCTCTTGTGCATTATCGAGTATCGTCATAGAAACACCAGCAATACTTTCACTGATTTGTTGCTGTTTTGCTAAGGTTCTTTGTTTTCTTTTATCATTACTAGAAGCCACGGCGATAGAGGCTGAAGCCGAACTTCCTTTTTTAATTAATGCCATTTATAATCCTTTCCTTCTTAATCTAATGTTGCATAAAGCTCTTCAGCTTTTTTTATATCTTCACGTGAGGGTTTCACTCGTATAGAAACATAGGTAGTATTTCCATTTTTATCAACTGAACGCAAAACTGTTGCAAAAACCCAGTAAAATCCACCACCTTTTCTCTGGTTTTTAACATATCCTGTCCAAAAACCTTTCGACTGTACATCATCCCAAAGTGATTTAAAGGCAGCTCTTGGCATATCAGGGTGACGCACAACATTGTGTGGTTGTCCGATTAAATCAGCCTCTTTCATGTTCGCTATTTTATAAAAAGAGTCACTTGCATATTTTACGATTCCTTTTTCATCTGTTTCAGAAAGTAAATATAGATCATTATAAAGTACTTCACCATCATCTAAAAATGTCAAACCTTCGGTATTTATATCATTATTATTTTGTGACACACTCAACCTCCAAAAAAATTAATTGCCGATAGCATACTCTTTAGAATCTAAAAAGAAATTGAAATGAGAAGATTTTATTGTTTTTTTTGTTATTTGTGAAGAAAATGGATTTGTTGCTTAGTATAAGAAGAAGTAATCTCCCCTACAAGGGGAAACTAAAGAGAAAGAATTTAGATATTATCGCGAATATCTAAATCAGAGATAAGTTTGTTGTAAGCTTCTTTTTGTGTTCTTTTGAAATACTTCATAAGACGACGACGCTGACCAACAAGTTTAAGTAAACCTAAACGTGATGCATGATCTTTTTTGAAAACTTTTAAGTGTTCTGTTAATTCTGAAATACGTGCTGTTAAAAGTGCAATTTGCACTTCACTTGAACCAGTATCACTCTCTGTGCGACCATATTTCGCAACTATCTCTTGTTTTTTAGCCGAATCTAAAGCCATAATGACCTCCTGATGGGTATAATTATCTAACATTTATATCAAAGTATAAAGCTGAGATAGAATTATAACTACTTAATCTTTATTTAATCTAATTCGCATTACAATGTGTCTATGAAAAAAATACTTATCGTTGAAGACAATCAAATCACATTATCCCTAATAAAATCAGAATTACAACTACACGATAATGTAGAAGTATTTTATACAGATACATACAAGAACGCTATGCATCTGATTCGTGAACATCGGGGTGATTTTCATGTTGCACTTTTAGACCTTAATCTTCCAGATGCACCTGATGGGAAAATAGTAAAACTAGCAAATGCTAACAAGATTCCAGCTGTCATCCTATCTGCAACTATCAGTGAAAAGCTCAAAGATGAAATCATGAAAAAAGATGTTGTTGATTTTGTTCTCAAAGATACTCCTGAAAGTATTAAATTTGCAGTAAATGCTATCTTGCGAGTACTAAAAAACTATGATACTACAATCTTAGTAGTCGATGATTCTAAACTCTATAGACAAACTCTTAGAGACTCACTCAAACGTATTCATCTCAATATAATAGAAGCAGAGGATGGTCAAGAGGCACTTGATATTATCAAAGAAAATAAAAATATTTCCTTAGTTATAACTGACTATGAAATGCCCAATATGAATGGTATTGACCTTACCTATAAACTTAGAAATTTGTATAAAAAAGATGAATTAGCCATCATCGCTATGAGTAGTGTAGATAAAAGTGATGTTGTAGGTGCTTTCTTACGTTTTGGAGCTAATGATTTTATCAACAAACCTTTTACACATTATGAAGTTCTCACTAGAATTAATTCTAATCTTGAATTAATTGACCTTTTTACAAAGTTTAAAAATCTTGCAAATAAAGACTTTCTCACAGGTATGTTTAATCGGCGCTACTTTTTTGACAGTGGTTTACCAATTTTTACAAAGAACAAAAGAAAAGAATCCCCTCTTGCTGTAGCTATGATAGATATTGATAAATTTAAAAATATCAACGATACCTATGGGCATGATGTTGGTGATGATGCGATTAAAGAGATTAAAACAATCTTAGATAAGAACTTACGAGAATCTGATTTAGTGGCTCGTTTTGGTGGAGAAGAGTTTTGTATTTTACTCGAAGAGATAAATCTTGAAAATACAAGAAAACTTTTTGAAAAAATCCGTACTGCTTTTGAAAACAATATTATCTATACAAATGGATTGGAGATTTCTTATACTATCTCAACAGGTATCTGTTTTGGTCTTTTAGACTCACTCGATGCAATGATACAAACCTCAGATGAAGCCCTCTATGAAGCTAAAACAACAGGACGTAACAAAGTAGTTATCAAAGAAGTATAAACTTTTATCTTCTTTAGCTATAATAAACTTTAAAATACAACTGAAAGTTTACCCTTATGCTTATAACCCGTGCTAGTGAATATGCCATTTTATCTCTTATCCTTTTATCTAAGACACAGAGTCCTCAAGGTACTGAGTCTCTTTCAAAAGAACTCTCAATCTCTAAAAGTTTTTTAGCAAAAATTTTACAAGCACTCGCAAAAAATGACATCTTAGTCTCTTTTAAAGGGGTCAATGGTGGATTTCAGTTAGCAAAAACTCCCTCAAAAATTAGTATGCTTGATATTATGTCTTGTGTAGAGGGTAAAGCCCCTGCTGTTTTTGATTGTGCTTCATCACTCGATGATTGCCCTTCAGACAAAGCAAATATCTGCTCTATATGGCCATTTTTACATAAACTCCAAGGAAAAATAGACTCCTTCTTAGCTGAACTTACTTTAGCTGATATTTTAGGAGAAGAGTAACTTTTGGCAAGGAAACTTACGCTCAAACAACAAGTTGGTACAAGTCTTAACTTTCTTTTAGGACAAAAAGATTTAAGTGTTGTTATGTTTGTGATGGCAATTTTAGCCATCATTATCGTGCCTCTTCCTTCAGCCATACTTGATGTGTTACTAACAGTATCTATGTCTATATCAATTTTAATTTTACTTATATCACTCTATATCCCAAAACCAACAGATTTGACAACTTTTCCTACACTGATTTTGATTATTACCCTTTTTCGGCTTTCTCTCAATGTTGCAACAACACGGATGATTTTAAGTCATGGGCATGAGGGGAGTGAAAATGTAAGTAGTATTATTACTAGTTTTGGGGATTTTGTTGTGGGTGGAAACTTCGTGATTGGGATTATTGTTTTTTCTATTTTAGTCCTTATCAACTTTATGGTTATTACCAAAGGTTCGACAAGGGTTGCAGAAGTTGCAGCAAGATTTGTACTTGACTCTATGCCAGGGAAACAGATGGCAGTGGATGCCGACTTAAATGCAGGACTCATCGATGATACAGAAGCCACGAAACGCCGTGCTGCGATTTTACAAGATGCAAACTTTTATGGGGCAATGGATGGTTCTTCTAAGTTTGTTAAAGGAGATGCTGTTGCGGGGATTGTCATTACACTTATCAATATTATTGGTGGATTCTTAATCGGTGTTTTTCAACATGGCATGAGTGTCAGCGATAGTGCCTCTACATTTACACTTTTAACCATCGGTGATGGTTTAGTAGGGCAAATTCCTGCACTTATTATCTCAACAGCAACAGGTATTATGATTACTCGTTCTTCTGGCGATGGCGATAATTTTGCTGAGGGAACTATTAACCAAATGATGGGAAACTCAAAAATCATGATGATTGTTGGGTTTATTATGATTTTATTTGCCCTTGTTCCTGGGTTACCTACGGCATCTATGGGTTTTGTTGGGATTATGTTTGCTGCTCTTGGTTGGTCTATTTATAAGTTTGACAAAGGAGAGTTTGACATCCTTAATGTTCCAAATGCAGTTGGAAATAAAAATAAACAAAAAGAAGAAGAAAAAAAGGCACACAAACCAAAAAAATCTCCTGAAGAGATAGCAAAAGAGGAAGAAACTGCACTCGAAGATATACTCAAAGTAGAGATGCTAGAACTTACACTCGGCTATCAACTCATCCGTTTAGCCGATGCAAATCAAGGTGGAGACCTCCTTGAACGTATCCGTTCTATGCGGCGTAAAATCGCAAGTGATTTTGGATTTTTAATGCCACAAGTACGGATTCGTGATAACTTACACCTTGAACCACAGCAGTACCAAATACTCCTCAAAGGAGTTTCCATTGGTGAAGGCACCATTATGCCTGACAAATTTTTAGCAATGGATAGTGGAATGGCAACGGGTGAAATCACTGGTGAAGCGACTAAAGAACCTGCATTTGGACTCGATGCACTTTGGATAAATCCAGAACAAAAAGAGGATGCCATTATCAATGGGTATACCGTTGTCGACCCTGCGACCGTTATCTCAACACACATGAGTGAACTCATCAAACGTAACGCCGAAGAGTTACTTACTCGTCAAGAGGTTCAAACACTTATGGATAAAATCAAAGATGATTTTCCTGTTATTGTGGATGATGTTCTCAAAGTTGCTACGATTGGGCTTATTCAGCGTGTTTTAAAAGGTCTCTTACATGAGAAAATACCACTCAAAGATATGCTTTCTATCTTAGAAACCATCGCTGACATCGCAGAATTTACCAAAAATGTTGATGTTATTACAGAGCAAGTTCGAGCAAAACTTTCACGTATCATTACACAAATGTATGCAAGTGATGATGGTGTTATCCGTTTACTGACATTTGACACGGCAAGTGAACAACTCATGCTTCAAAAGTCTCAAGAGCAAGATGGTACAAGAAATCTACTCCTCAATGTCAATGAGATTAATGCTCTCATTCAAGCAACAAGTAATAAAGCTGCCGAAATTTTACAAAAAGGTGTTTCCCCTGTTATCATTATCGTAGACCCACAACTTCGTCATGGAGTTGCAGAAATATTTGAACGTTTTTCTTTAGATGTTGTTACACTGTCTCATGCAGAGATTGATGCAAGTGCAACTTTTGAAGTACTCGGTTCTATCACTATAAACATATAAAACTCAAAAAAAGGTATACAATGCAAGATGTTATTCACCACTTATCGCATATAGATTTAGATGGCTACAGCTGTCAACTCGTTATGCAGTACACACCCTATGAAAAAGAAAATTATAATGCGAACTATGGGGCAGAAGTCAAGTCCAAACTTGAACTCATTTTAGAAAATATCAAAAAAGATACACGCAGTGCGCTTATCTTAGTCTCGGACTTAAATCTCAGTGCTGATGAATCACGCTGGATTACCAATGAAGTTGATAAACTGAGTAAACAACAAAAAGTCAGACTCCTTTTACTTGACCACCATGGAAGTGGTGCGCAAAGTGCAAAAAAGTATGATTGGTACACTCTCGATGAAAGCCGTTGTGCAACGAAAATTGTCTATGACTATGCAAAAGAGCATTTCAAACTTGATGAGCCAAAATGGATGGAATCCTATGTAAATGTTGTCAATGCAGTAGATTTATGGAAAAAAGAGGAACATGATAACTTTGAGTATGGCAAGGTTTGTATGCGTTTAGTCACTGAAACACGAGAACTCAACCGTGTGATGTTTGCAAATGAAGATTCACACTATAAACTTGCACTCTTGCACAAAGCAACAGAGTATATTACTGTAGAAAATGCACCTATCGTCCTTGATGAAAAGATTCACTCCATCAAAAAAGAGTTTTTCAAAGTAGATGTTGATAACACGCTTGATAACCTTGCAACAGATTATGTAGTACAACTATTAGGAAATAAACGTAAGACACATACAATCTACTATAAAGGATACAAAGGCTTTTTAAGTTATGGTGTAGGTAACACTTCTATCGTTGGCAATGGCTTTTTAGTGGCATTTCCAGAGTATGATTTTATCGTCGATGTGAGCTATAGAGGAGCGATGAGTCTTCGTGCTGACAACAAAGTAAGTGTCGCACAGATTTCTAAAGAGTGGGCTGGTGGTGGTGGACATCCAAATGCAGCAGGCGGAAGAATAATGGGCTTTAAAGAACAATATCGTTACGACAAAGTTAAACATCAAATCGAAGCACTCATTAGTGATAAAGAGTCTCGTGCTGGGGATTTAGAGTATAAAAAAGAAGAGTCTTAGTTATTTATAAAATAACGCTCGACTCCATTTGCTAAACCTGTCGCTAATTGCTTTTGGTACTTTGTACTTACCAATCGTTTCGCTTCAGTTGGATTTGTGATAAAACCAACTTCTACTAAAACAGCAGGCATTTGAGCACCTACTAAAACCCAAAAAGGTCCTTCTCTAACACCTGCATCTTTGACATGTTTATAGCGCTTGTTTAAAGAAGCTAAAGCACCACGTTGCAAATCTATAGCAAGTTTGTTGGCTGCAACGATATTGTGAGAATTGAGTGTGCTTAAAAAGCTCTCTTTTCCATAGTAATCCATCTCACTCAAATCTACCTTATTCTCTTTTGCAGCTACTCTTTTTGCTCTACTTGAACGCGATTTTGAAAGAAAGTACGTCTCCAAACCTTCTGCTTTAAGAGCATTTCTAGGCGATACTGCATTTGCATGAATACTGATAAAAATATCGGCATGTTTTCTATTGGCATATTTTGTTCTATTTCTTAACTTGACAAAATGGTCTTTACTCCGTGTCATATAAACTTTGAATCCGCGTTTTTTGAGTATGCTTGCTAAATCTCTCGCGATACTCAAAACAACTACTTTTTCTCTATATTTTCTATACCCAATAGCCCCAGGGTCTTTACCACCATGTCCAGCATCAACAACTATAATTTTATTTCTGTCTAAACGCTGAGGAGCGATACTAGACTGTGATACTACTTTTACTTTTCTCTTTTTTACAACTTTTGTTTTTATTGTAATTATGATTGTCGTACTTGTTTTTTTAAAATTTATCTTGAGACTTTTCTTATTTTCAATCAGTAATCTCATAGTATGCAAATTTTGTTGGAAAATTTTTATCTTATCTATTTTGTTTCTTCTCAATGTTTTTGCATAACGAAGAGAAGCATGAATGTCAAAAATATACTGGTATCTTTTTTTCTTGACATCGTATTTAGAAAAATAATTCAGACTATTTTTTCTTAATTTTTTAGAAAATCTTAAAACAAGGTTTCCATTTTTCCAAGTTATTGATTTGAATTGATTGGAGGATTTTACTTGAGGTTTTTTTTGAGGTTTATGAAAAGTTCTTTTTCTCTTCTGTTGTACTTTTTTTAAGGCAAGATACTCTTTTTTGTATTGAGATATATCTATATGAAGCTTTGTACCGCTTTTCACGATGCCTGATAAAGAACTTTTTAGAAGTTTTTTATCATCCTTCATTAAGGCACGAATGTAAAGATTCTTATAGTCATTATAAGCACGAAACTGATTACTTTTGTTACTTGATACAACTAACTTGTTGGCTCTTTTTAAAATTTCATAACTGCTCAATGCCGGCAAAGAGAGTACTAAAACAAATAGAAAAACAAAAGAACGCAACATTTAAAGCTTATTCACCCTCTGTCAGTTTTGTCATAAGCTCTTGAACAGAAATTATTTCATTTAGTTTATACCCATTTGTTCCAGAGAAAAAGAGACCTGTTTCTAAGTTTCCCTCATACGCATCACTTAATCTATCTGCTATACAAAATCCAACTTCTTTTGCCTCTTCACCACGGTTACAAGGGGCTACACAGTTGGAAATACATTTAATAGCTGGACCTTCTCGTTTTGCAACAAGATGGGTAAGGTTTGTCACGATACCTTGTGCAGGATAGCCAACGGGAGAACCCATAAGTTGAATGTCATCTTCTTTTGCGTCAAGAAGTACTTTCTTAAAGTTCGCATGTGCATCACACTCATATGTCCCAATGAAACGTGTACCCATTTGCACACCTTTTGCCCCTAATGCCATCATCTCTTCAATGTCTTTTTTATCCCAAACACCACCCGCAGCAAAGATTGGCATATCTCCCCAAAGAGCAGCTTCTTCAACAACTGGAGCGACTATATTTTCAAGTTGATACTCTGGCATCTTACACTGCTCATACGTAAATCCTTGGTGTCCACCTGATTTAGGTCCTTCAACTATAACTGCATCAGGAAGTCTATCGTAGCGTTTTTTCCAACGTTTACAGATGATTTTTAAAGCTTTTGCAGAAGAAACGATAGGCACTAATGCCACATCAGGATAGCCCTCTGTAAACTCTGGCATATTTGTCGGTAAGCCTGCCCCTGTAATGATTATATCAATTCCAAGTTCACAAGCATTACGAACAACATCCCCATAACCACTGATAGCATACAAAATATTTGCAGCAAGGGGTTTATCTCCTGCAATTTCTCTTGCACTTTTGATGATAGCTTCAAAACCGTCTTTTGAGTAAAAGTTCACTTCACTTAAAGGACGGTTTGCTACAAGTTTCCCAGCAAATTCTTTATCTTTATAGTATCCTGTTCCAACAGAACTAATAACACCTAGTCCACCCTCTTTTGAAACATTTCCAGCTAACTGATCCCAGCTAATCCCAACACCCATTCCACCTTGAATGATTGGTTTTTCTATCGTATATTTTCCAATTTTTACCGCATTAAAGCTCATTAGTTTACCTTTAGTTTTGCAAATTTTCGTTTTCCAACTTGGAGTAAGTATTCACCCTGTGTAAGTTGTAATTTTTCATCAGTTACTTTTTCTTGGTTTATTTTAACACCACCTTGCTTAATATCTCGCCTTGCTTGTGAAGTAGATGGCTCAATGTTACATTCTTGCAAGGCTTTTGCTATCCAAATATCACCTTCACATGAAAATTCTGCTATATCTGTTGGAATTTGGCTCTTTGCGTGTACTTTATCAAACTCTTCTTTGGCTGCATTAGCTTCTTCTCGTGAGTGAAAACGCTCTGTAATTTCAAGTGCTAAATCTTCTTTTACTTTTTTAGGGTGAAGTGAACCATCTTCTACGGAAGTTTTCATCTGCGCAATTACATCTAAAGTTTTTGTACTTAAAAGTTCATAATAACGCCACATTAAATCATCGCTAATACTTAAAATTTTTCCAAACATATCATTGGCTGTATCTGTCACACCAATGTAATTTCCTAAAGATTTACTCATCTTCTGCACACCATCAAGCCCTTCTAAAATAGGCATCATAAGTACTGCTTGTTGTTTTTTTATCTCATAAGCTTTTTGAAGTTGGCGGCCCATAAGGAGGTTAAACTTTTGGTCTGTTCCCCCTATCTCGATGTCAGATTGTAAATGCACACTATCATAGCCTTGTAAAAGTGGGTACATAAATTCACTCACTGCTATGGGAGTTTGTGAAGCAAAACGCTTAGAAAAATCATCACGTTCAAGCATTCGAGCTACTGTAAGGTTTGAAGCAAGTTGAAGCATCCCTGCTGCTCCAAGTTTATCAAGCCACTCGTTATTGTAAACAATATCTGTTTTACTTTCATCTAATATTTTAAAAGCTTGTGTAGTATAAGAAGCAATATTTTTTACAATATCATCTTGAGTCAACACTTTTCTTGTAGCACTTTTTCCCGTAGGGTCTCCAATCATTGCTGTAAAACTTCCGATGAGAAACTGAACCCGTCCTCCATACTTTTGAAATGCAGCAAGTTTTTGTAAAAGTACAGTGTGACCCAAATGTAAATCTGGTGCAGTTGGGTCAAATCCAGCTTTAACTGTATATGTTTTCCCCTCATCATAATATGCTTTTAGGAGTTTTTCTATGCGTTCATTGTCTATTATTTCGGCACAGCCTCTGTTTATTTCATCTAATGCTTGTTCTATCATTTCTCTTCTCTTTATTTTTATTTATAGGCATCATCTGTTCGTATGAGATGAATTACTTTTATTTTTTTATCTATTTTTGCACTCAAGGTCATTAGATTTTCCTCTTTTGATGCAAACTCTAGTTCACAATATTTTGTGTACTCATCATTATCTTTTCCAAGTTCGATAGAGCTAATATCTATCTCCATTCTCGCAAGATAGGTTAAAAACTTTGCTAAAGCCCCTTTCTCATTGTGTAAAGAGCCAATCAATTTATAATTATAAACATTTTTTCTTTCCCATCTTACAAAAACCATTGGCTTTTTCGCATCCAAATCTTTTGCTGCACTTTTACACATTTTATGGTGAACATGCACTTTGGATTTATCTAAAAAACCCATAATTTGATCCCCTGTTTTAGGGTGACAACAGTAATCAAATATAACATTGTGTACACTACTTGTACTAAATATCTCAACCCCTGAAATAATATTTGATTTGAGTTTAAATTTATGTGTTCCTAAAAATCTACGAAATCGGCTATTTTTACTAATAGCTATTTTATACTCTGCTATTACTTTTCTAAAATGGTCTATATCCGAAGGAATGTTTACATTTATCTCTTGATTTTTTTTCTCAAACCACTCTTTTACCCGTGAATGATTTAAGCCCATAGCTGTGGCAACTATATTTAATGTTATTTTACTATCTATCTCTCTCAAACGGGCATTACAATTTAAACGCATATTTGTTTGCGCACGTGAAGTTTTTACCGCATCTATCCATGAACAGCGTGTTTGTAATTTCTCCGATGTTATGATTTTAACAATATCGCCATTTTTTACTTCCGTAAGTAAGGAGACTTTTGTTTTGTTGATGAGGACTCCCTCTGCTTTATTTCCAATCTCAGAATGCACAGCATAGGCAAAATCTAAAGCAACAGCACCACGCGGTAAGGTAAAAGGGTCTCCTGAAGGTGAAAAAACAGCAATATCTTCACTGTATAAATCATTTTTTATCAGTTCATAAAAATCTTCTACCGATTCATTTTGGTATTGTAAGTTATCAAGCCAATCAAGTTTAATGTTATTGCCACCACTTTTGTATTTCCAATGTGCAGCAACCCCTAACTCAGCAGTTTTATGCATTTCAAAAGTTCTGATTTGTACTTCAAAGATGGCACTTTTATGAAAAACAGTTGTATGGAGTGTTTGGTACCCATTATCTTTAGCAACAGCAATATAATCTTTAAAACGAGAACTCAATGGCTGAAAATGCAGATGAATAAGCCCTAAGATATTGTAACACTTCACCGCATCTTTTGCTAAAATCCGTACAGCAAGTAAGTCAAGTACTTCATCAATACTCACACCTTTTCTTTGCATTTTCAGGTAGATAGAGTACTTATGTTTTACACGAGAAAGTATCTCTACATCATCTTCACAAAAACCGTGACTCAAGAGTAATTTTGAGATAGACTCTTTAAATTCATTAAGTCGCATTTCGATAGCATGATAATTTGTATCAAGATAGTTGTCTATATGATGTTTCTCTTCTTTAAAAAGATAGGAGAAGCTCAAATCTTCTAAAATATTTTTTAAAAAACTAATCCCTAAACGGTGTGCAATAGGTGCATATACAACAAGTGTTTCTTCAGCAATTCTTTGTTGTTTATGTTCTTGTAAAGCATCAAGCGTGAGCATATTGTGTAGTCTGTCGCATAATTTGACAACTAAAACACGTACATCTTGGATACTTGCTAAAAGCATTTTGCGAAATGAAAGTGCCGAGACAACAAGACGTTCATTTGAAGAGGAAGGGATAAGTTCTGCATCACGAATTTTATCTATTTTGGTTAAGCCTTGCACTAAATGTGCAACATCTTTGTCAAAAATTGTTTCTATCTCTTCTATAGTAGTAGGAGTATCTTCTACAACATCATGTAAAAGTGCTGCAATAGCCATCGAGGAATCATTTGTAATAGAAGCGACAATAGAAGCAACAAGTATAGGATGAACTATATAGGGTTCACCACTCTTACGAACTTGTGTTTTATGTGCTTCTATTGCATAATGGTACGCTTTTTCAAGAAGGGGTGTTTTCTCAATTTGAGTAAATAAGTATGCTGATGCTGAGTCAACATCTTTGAGATGTTTGATTTTATCTATTTGTATTTGACTCAGTTCCATGCACTACTACTCTACTTTTCGTTTGCTTCAAAGCCTTTAACAACAACAAGACCTTGAGCTATTTCCATGAGTGCTAAATCAGCAGGTTTTATTTTTGTTGGGTCAATATTAAGTTTACTTGATGCACCATTTTCAAGTTCATCACATCGAGATGCAACTGCAATCGCAATTTTATAGTTATCTAAACCTGGGTTGTCATTTAAGATTTTGGCTGTTAATTCTTCAGTTTTCATTTTCATATTTTTTCCTTTATTATATATTTATTCTATTTAACTATCGAGCAGTTTTGCATATTGCCATTTAAAATGTCTAAAAGATTTCCTTTTATAGACATATCACATACTATGATTGGAAGTTTATTGTCTTTTGCAAGGGCTATTGACGTGTCATCCATTACTTTTATATGATCTTGTAAAGCTTCATCATATGTTAATTCTTGTAACTTCACAGCATCACTAAATTTTGCTGGGTCTTTATCATATACACCATCAACTTTCGTTGCTTTAATAATGACTTCTGCTCCAATCTCTACAGCTCTCAGTGTTGCCGCTGTATCTGTAGTGAAAAAAGGGTTTCCTGTTCCTGCAGCAAATATAACAACACGTCCTTTTTCTAAATGTCTAGTTGCTTTACGATTTATGTAAGGCTCTGCAATCTGTTCCATTTTAATTGCTGTTTGCATACGGACTTCAAGTCCTTTATACTCACATGCTTCTTGCATCGCTACTCCATTTATAACAGTAGCAAGCATTCCCATATAATCACCCGATGTTCTTTTAATAATCCCATCTTCAGCAGCTGTCACACCACGAATGATATTTCCACCACCAATAACTATTCCAACTTCAATTCCAGCATTGACAAGAGATTTAATCTCATTTGCTATATACTTTAGAATTTGCGTGTCAATTCCATGACCTGCCTCACCCGCGAGAGCTTCACCTGAAAACTTTACTAAAACACGTTTATTAGCCATTGACATACACCTCTTATATATTTAAAAATCCATGAATTATATAGAATAATCGCTTTATATCTGCTTTTACATTTGTAAAATATACTTGCTATAGCCAAAGAATTACTCAATTAGATGAAATTAGTAAATTTTATCTATCGCATAAGCTTGTCTTAATATTTAATCTATTATAATTTCACTCAAGTTCAAACATAAACTGAACTGATAATTAAAATAAATTTTACAAAAATATTAAGGATACATTATGGCAACAGAAAAAAATACAGAAGCAACAGTAGCGAAAAAAGTAACTCCAAAAGCAGAGAAAAAAGTAGCGGCTCCAAAAGTTGAGAAAAAAGTAGCAACTCCGAAAGTTGAAGAAAAAGTTGAAACAGCAGCAACTAGTGTAGTTGATTCAGTAAAAGAGACTACAAGTAAAGTTACAGATACTGTAAAAGACACAGCAACTAAAGTAACTGACACAGTTGTTGGTTCAGTAAAAGAAACTACAACTATCGTAACTGATACTGTAAAAGACACAGCAACTAAAATCACAGATGTTGCAAAATCAGGAATCAGCACAGTAACAGACACTGCAAAAGCAAGTGTTGACACAGTAAAAGATGCTGCAAAATCAGGAATCAATGTAGTTACAGATACTGCAAAATCAGGCTTAGACACAGTAACAGACACTGCAAAAGCAAGTGTTGATACAGTAAAAGAGACTTATACTGATGCAGAAACTGCAATCAAAGATGCAAGAGTAAGTGGTAACGAAAGAGCTAAAAAAATTCTTACATCAGTAGTTGATGACAAAGCAAACAGTATAGTACTTAACTTTGTTGGTTACATGGGTGAAGCAACAGCAGTATGTTCAACAATTATGTGTTCTCCAATGACAGTTTCAGCAAGTAAAGCAAATACTCTTTACAAAAAAATTACAGCATAATTTAAGAAACAACTCTTTAGAAAATATAAATTTAACATAAAGACTTGTATAGATTCCCCATCTATATAAGTCTCCCCTTTCTCCCTTCTCTTTTTAATCCAATTTTAGATAAAATAACTTATGAAAAATAATATTTTAAGTTCAGGATTTTCACTTGCTAAACACAAGGAACTTACCGGTGATGATTTTTATGATATAAAAACTATTGGACAACTCACTGTAGCTATCGTTTGTGATGGTGTAGGAAGTGCTACAGAAGGAGCGCAAGCTGCAAAAAGAGTCACAAACTACCTTATAAATAACCTCAAAAAAAGACCTAAAACATGGAGTATGGAGAAATCAATTCTCTCCTTTATACAGTCAATAAACTCTATCTTATACCAAGAATCCCAAATAAACTATGAAAGTTCAGAACTTGTTACAACACTTACCATTGTTGTCATAGAAGGAAATCGTTTATATGGTGCAAATGTTGGGGATAGTCGAGTGTACTTACACCGCGATGCACAACTGAACCAACTTTCGCATGACCATGCTATGGATGAAGTTGGTTTTGAAAATGTGTTAACACAAGCCATAGGAATTACTAAAGAGGTAAGTCCCTATTACTTTGAAAACCTTTTGCAAAAAGAGGATAAAATTTTACTGTGTAGCGATGGACTCTATAATGTTCTTAGCAAAGAGGAGTTAGCAAAAAATATTGATTTTGGAGCGCATTCATTAATCAAAAAAGCTTCTAAAAAAGAAGCAGATAATCTCCCCGATGATACGACAGCAGTTGTTGTTACGATAGGTGATGTCAATGAAGCACAAATTCTCAAACAACAAAAGCTTACTATTGCAAATTCTTTAAGTGAAGGTGAAAACATTGATGGCTATGTTTTGGAAAAATCACTCATTCAAAACAACAGAACATGGCTCTGTTCTAAAAAAACAAAACATTATGTTGTGAAGTTTGCCCCTCATGAAGCCCTTGAAAATGAAGCTGTTTTAGACCTTTTTATAAAAGAAGCTTGGAATGCTAAAAGACTCAAAGCAAGCTTTTTCCCAAAAGCAGTTATTCCAAAAAATAGAACACATCGTTACTATGTCATGCAACTTTTTCATGGTGAAGATTTAGATAGTTTTTTAACACATAAGCATATTACGATTGATGATACGATAGAACTTGCCTCCACTCTTATAAAAATGGCACAATTTCTACTCAAATATGACCTAGTTCATGGCGACATTAAGCCACCAAACATTATGATTGCAAAAGATGATGATGAAAACTTACAATTTAAGATTATTGATTTTGGGAGTATTACTGAAATTTTTTCTACAGATACACAAGCAGGGACACCAAGTTATCTCGCACCGGAGCGATTTCAAAATGAAGCCATTAGCGAATCTACTGAAATTTTTGCTATTGGTATCACACTCTATCTTTCACTGACAGGAAAATACCCTTATGGAGAGATAGAACCTTTTCAAAATCCAACATTTAAAGAAGCAAAAAAGCCAAGTTTTTATAACAAAAACATCCCAAACTGGCTTGATAGTGTCATTCTTCGTTCAATAGCGATAGATAAAGATAGAAGATATGGGCATTACTCAGAGATGGACTTTGAGTTAAAATACCCACAAAAAGTCAAGCCTTTTTTTGCAAAAAATCTCAGCATTATGGAGCGTTCTCCTCTCACATTTTATAGAACGGGATTCATTATTATGAGCATAAGTACTATGGCTTTACTTCTTTTACTCGGATTTCAAAATAGCTAAGCCTTTTGGCTTAGCTCTCTTTGTTTAAAACTAACCCCTTCATAGGCTGTTTTAACATGTGCTATTTCACCACTAATCACTTGTTCTTCAAACTTCAATCCATCAGGTACCTCTTGGGAATGAAGTTGCACCGCAGTCTGTTTAAAGTTTGGTTCACCTGATTTTGGACAAAAACTATCATTTGTCAAGGTATTGACAAGTTGGGTGTTAAAATGAAAAGGGATAAAGATATTGCCTTCTCTCACACTCCCTGTTACACGAACCACAACATTTTCAACACGTCCCCTCGCACTTGAGATTGCCATTCTATCACCACTTTTTACCTTTAACTTTTCAGCATCTTTGGGACTCACATCTACCCAAGCTTCAGGAGCTAAATTGTCTAAGATTGCTATATTTCTTGTTTTTGTACGTGTGTGCCATTGTTCCACTGTTCTTCCAGTATTGAGCATAGCAGGAAATGCAGGACTTATCGGTTCTGCCATAGGGAACCACTCTAAACAGAGAAGTTTTGCTTTTTTGTCTTTGGTAACAAAAGGCATATCTGGAGTATAGAGTCTTTTTGTTCCCAAAGGATTTTCCTCATTACAAGGCCACTGAATCCCTCCATGCTCTTCTAAAAGTTCATATGTTATGCCACTATAGTCACAAAGTTGTCCTTTAGATACCTTTCTCCACTCTTCAAAAGCATCACGCGGTTCACTCCAATTTGGGAACAACATCTCATTGACACCCTCAAAATATTTTGAAAACTCGATAATGATGTCAAAATCACTTTTTGATTTTCCTTGTGGTTCTACTGCTTTGTTTGCCTTGTTACATCTTCGCTCAGAGTTTGTATAAACACCCTCTTTCTCTCCCCATGTAGCAGCAGCAAACACAACATCTGCAATCTGTGCCGTATCACTATAAAAAGCATCTTGCACCACAAGTAAATCAAGTTTCGCCAAAACTTTACGGAGTTTTTCTTGGTTAACAAAACTCACAAGTGGGTTTGTTGCTGTAATCCAAAGTGCTTTTATCTCGCCTCTGTCTATGGCATCAATAATTTCAGCATACTTATACCCACGCTCACGAGGGATGATAGACTCAGGAACATTGACAATACTCGCATACTCTTTGAGTGCTTTTTCATCTCCATAGTTTCTATACCCTGGAAGTGAAGAGGTAAAACCAGTTTCACGGGTTCCCATCGCATTACACTGCCCTGTTATACTAAAAGGCCCTGCCCCTTCACGACCAATATGCCCTGTTAAAAGGTGAAGATTGATGATAGCACTCACGGTATCTGTTCCCATAAATGACTGATTGACACCCATTGTCCAAGCCGATAAAACAGCCTCTTGTGAAACAAACTCACGTGCCAACTCATACAAGGTTTTTACATCTATGCCTGTAATATTTGCCACCTCTTGTGGTGGATAGTTTTGTAAGTGTTTTTTCAGTTCTTTATAACCATTTGTATTGGCTTTGATGTAGCCTTCATCTTCCCAACCCTGCTCCATCACAATGTATGCTAAACCATTATAAAGGGCTAAATCTGTTCGTGGTTTAATAGGAACAAACAAATCAGCAAGCTGTGAAGTTTTTGAAGCACGAGGGTCTATCACAATCACTTTTTTTGTTGGTTTTTTGTTTTTGTTGAGATGCAGTGTTAAGATAGGATGATTATCGGCAATATTAGCACCGATGAGAAAAATTGTATCTGCCTTTTCAAAATCCTCATAAGAGCCAACTGGTCCATCACTACCTAAAGATTGTTTATAACCTACTACAGCAGATGCCATGCAGAGTGTTGTGTTCCCATCATAGTTATTTGTTTTGAGTCCGAGTTGTACAAACTTACCAAGGGTATAAAACTCTTCTGTTAAAAACTGTCCTGTACCTATCACAGAAACTGCTTTTTCACCATGTTCTTTTGCAATGCGTTTAAATTCATCACTTACTTTTGTATAAGCCTCATCCCACTCTACCGCTTCAAATTGACCATTTTTACGTATCTGTGGGGCTAAGACTCTATCACTCGAGTTTATCATCTGATGTTCACTCAATCCCTTTGGACAGAGTGTTCCCATATTTACATCGTGTTTTGGATTGCCTTTTGTATA